>Ga0172375_10002585_pt1 | contig 28095 bp, 30 predicted proteins | sample LakKiv1m_FD_114537 | JGI IMG/M metagenome (GOLD analysis project Ga0172375, IMG submission 114537) | Freshwater microbial communities from Kabuno Bay, South-Kivu, Congo - kab_092012_11.1m | ecosystem: Environmental > Aquatic > Freshwater > Lake | place: Democratic Republic of the Congo... | reverse complement strand
GGCAACGTCGGCATCGGGACGACGGGACCCTTGTCAAATCTCGTTGTTAGGGGCGATACAGGATTATTATTGAAAACAATGGACAACACCGCGGACGAAGCTGATGCGGTTGTCTCTGGAGAGTTAAAGGACTACACAATGAAAACGTTTCAAATCAGATCGCTAGTGGAAGATGTTGGGAATAATAGGTATGGACTTGGATTTTATACATATGGAAGTGGTGTGGCAAATTTAGGCTTATATCAAAAATATACAGGTAATGTTGGCATCGGGACGACGAGTCCTGGAAGCAAGTTGACCGTGAATGGCGGCGAAGTCTGGTCCGTCGGAGGGAGTGCGGGATACTCCTTCGAGGACAGGACGACTACCGGAACATCAAAGCGCTGGGTGTGGCATGCGGCTAATGATTACGCACATTTGTATTCTGCTGTCACGGGAAGTAATCTAATCTCGGTAAATAACGCCACAGGTAATGCTTACTTTGCTGGCTCTGTCTATTCCACCGGCAACATTATTGCTCCCAGCCTCCTCGACGTTGGCGACACCCGCTTTTACGTCGACCCCTCTGTCTCCGACCTCACCAATAGCTCTATCTCTCTCGCCACTCTTGGCTCTCTCAAATTCAACGCCGTTCGAAGCGGCGGCAACTGGATTCGCCCCGCCGCCGCCGGTTCCTACAAACTCGAAAGCTACGCCAACGGTCTTCTGCTCGATGTTGGTGCTTCCGGCACTGTCGGCGGCACTATCACTTGGAACAATAATCTCCTATTCTTAGGCCATAACGGCAACGTCGGCATTGGCACCAGCAGTCCTGTCTCAAAGCTATCTGTTGCTGGAGGTTCAATTAATATTCAAAGCGACATAGAACTTGGCCAAAAACTCACCTACGCAGTCGGAGTCGGCGGTTCCCTCGTATCCACCAACTGGTATCGTGTAGCTAGTCTTCACCTAAGCAACCAAGCCATGACCGCTCAATTAAAAATCGCAAACTCAAACCGACACACTAACACCATCATCAACATCTTCAAAGGCACCGGTCGTCATTCTGCCGAAGTCTTTGAAGGTGGTCGTTATGACTATGCTCAAAATATATCAAAAATACGTCTTGTCGACGACGGAATTAATGGGGCTCTTCATGTCGATATCCAAGTTGGCTCAGATGAAACTGCCGGGACTTTTACCATCCTCGGTGATTATCGTGGAAACTATGTCGGAGGGCTTACTCTTAGTTCTTTTGTTAATCAAGGGGCAGGCGCCGCCGGTAATGTCTACGCTGTTAGCAGAGTTATTCGTTCCTGGGGTGACAGCACTACCGGAGGACAAGTCATGGTTCTTAAAGAAGGAGGCAACGTCGGCATTGGGACAACAAACCCTGATCAAAAATTACACATTTATGGCAATGCCACAGTTGCCAGCACCGCCAGCACCACTGGAACAGTCCGTAACAGCGGATTGCAACTTTGGACTGACGAGGCGTTCGGGATGGAACTTCATTACAATAACTCTGGCTGGGCAACCGCACTTTATGGCCGCGCCAGTGATACTGTTGCCCTGCGCCTAGGTGCCTACGCCACAAACGCAACTGCACAAAACACATTTACCGAATATATGACCATTCTCAATACCGGCTCCGTCGGCATTGGAACCACTGCTCCCAGTGCCAAGCTGGAAGTCCGTGGCACCGCCACCTACGAGCTTGCCGTTGGCGCCAGCGGCGGCGACATGGATATCTACGGTATTACCGGTGTAAATATGTATATCGGCACTACCAGTACCACCAATAAATATTATTGGAAAGGCAACAACAAAAACCTAATGAGCTTAAACTCACAAACCGGTGCTCTTCTTACTCTTGGCACCTATACCGCCTCCACTACTCCCGATATTGCCGAAAATATCAACGCTCCCATTGGTGCCTCCGCCGGCGATCTTCTCTCCGCCGACCCCAGCCAACCAGATTCTGCCATTCTTTCGGCCACCCCCTACGATCCATCCCTTCTTGGCGCTATCTCCACCAACCCCGGCATTCTGCTCAACGTCCAGATTGACAGCAACCTCAATCCCCTCGTCAACAACGATCAGCCTTTAGTTCTCGCCGGTCGTGTTCCTCTCAAAGTTTCCAATTTCAACGGTTCAGTTAAAATCGGCGATCTCGTCACTTCTTCCGAAATTCCCGGTATCGGCATGAAAGCCGACAAAGCCGGCATGGTGATGGCCACCGCTTTGGAAAATTATGACAATGCTCCCAAATCTGCCTGCCCGGCTCCTTACCAAGCCTATAAATGTGCCAAAATTCTGGCCTTCATCAAAGTCAACTGGTACGATCCCGATGTCTACCTCACCGACACCGGTGAAGTTAACCTCAACTACAATGTTCCCGAGTCCACCCTCGCTTCTCTCGGCTACGACGGTGCCAAAAATGAAATCGAAGCCGCTCAATATCACCTAACTGATTCAATCGGTAACTCTGTATCTCGAATTGGCCAGTTTGCCTCTCTTGCTACTGCCAAAATCACTTCCGGTCTGATTTCCGCCACCAACATTATCTCAAAGCGTATCTTAACTGAAACTTTAACCACAAAAGAGCTCAAAACCTCTCTTATCTCCCCTCTCGCCGACGGCAGTGTCAAAATAGAAGGCACTCTGGTTACCGATACTATTAACAATAGCGGCACTATCTCCACCACCGATCTCACTGCCGACACCGCCACCATCTCCACCTTGTATGCCGACAACATTATTTCTCGCGAGGGCTCCTTCACCGATCTGATGACCGACAAAATTTCTTCCCTCCGCGCCGAAATCCAAAATCTCGTCGCCTCCTCCATCTCTTCTTCCGAATCTACTCCTTCGGCTCTTCTCCTTCAATCCCAATCCTGGATTGCTTCCATTGCTTCCGACTCGGCTCAAATCACCGGCAGTCTTTCTCTCACCGACAGCCTGATTGTCGGCGCACGCCTTCTGGTTCAGGGCGATACCCAGCTGGCAAACGCCTATATTTCGGGCACTTTCACTGCCGGATCCATCGCCATTCGTGATAATTTTGTCGAAACCGCCGCTTCGGCTCTCTATCTTCAACCCTCCGGCCTCGGCTCGGTTGATATCTTAAACCACACTCTCGTTGTCGCCGACACCGGTGAAGTTACTATCAACGGAAATCTCAATCTAAACGGTCACCTAACCGCTCAAACAGCATCAGTTTCCGGCTCTTTATTCGCCAATCTTCTTCGCGCCTCCGACGCCACTTTCAGCGGAAAATTAACCGCCGCCGCCATCCAAACCAACCAAATCTCCATCGCTACTGACAGCGGTATTCTTATCGCCGATCCGCTTCCCGCTCCTCCTTCCACTTCTTCAGCTCAAGCCTCTTCCAATGCCACCGCCGGTACTACTACCTTGCCCGCCAGCAAAAATGAAATTGTAATCTACAATACAAAATTAACCGAAAATTCCATGGTTTATCTCACCCCCGTCGGCTCCACCAACAACCAGGTTCTCTACGTCAAAAGCAAATCCCTCACTCCCACTCCTTCTTTCACTATCGCCCTCGACCAGTCTTTAACCGAAGATATTAATATCAATTGGTGGATTATCAATTAACTATGACCCCTACTCCCGACCAAATCATCAAGCTCCAATCCCTCGGCCTTTCCCTGCCCGCCAAAACTGCACCTCAACCGGTGCTGTTGGCGGGCCTGTCCGGCCTTACCTTTCTTTCCTTCGGCGGTCTCATCCTTCTTAAAACCCAACAGGATTCATCTCCAAAAATTCCAAATTCTAAATTCCAAATTCCAGATTCCAGTCCTACCCCTACCACCCAAATTAAAAAATCTATCCAGCATTATCTTCTTTCTTCCCAGCAATTTTTCTCCCAGGCCCTTGAATTGCAAAACCAAAATACCAGCCCTGACCAATCCCAAATTATCTCTCTTCTAAATCAATCTCTCACTTCCGCCGCCCAGGCTATCAGCGAATTTCCTTCCGATTATCGCGGCTGGCTCCAGCGCGGCCACATTTACCAGTCCCTTGTCGACTCCGACCCCAAACTTCTTGCTACTGCCATTGCCGACTTTTCCCAGGCCCAAAAACTTAATCCCTCCTCCGGCGAAATCACCCGCTCCCTGGCTGCCCTTTATGCCAAAAAAGGCGATGCCCAAAATACCCTTTCCTATCTCTCCCAAACTATCGTTCTCGAACCCACCAAAGCCCAGCATTTTTACGACCTTGCCCGCCTCCAGCAACAGGTCGGTTTGGTTAAGGAAGCTCTGGCCACCTACACCCAGCTCCTTCCCCTCATCTCCGACCCCTCTCAAAAAATCGCCGTCGAATCGGAAAAATCAACACTTGAAAAAATTGTCTCCTCCTCCCCAGCATCTCCTTCTCTTCTTACTCCTCCACCAATTCCTTCGCTTTCTCTTCCCGATGCTCCTTCTCTTATCCAAGCCGACTCTCTCGCTTCGGGCATCATTATTGCCGCTCCCGAATCTTCAAAGTCGGTTTCCGTCTCCGGTATCACTTCTTCCAATTCCCTCTCCGGCTCATCCCTTCTTCCTGCCGGCCAATCTTCTCTTGTCCTCCAAAATTCCCGCCTAAAATCTACTTCCCAAATCTACCTTACTATCACAAAGGGTAGCAAAAACGAGGTTCTTCGGCTCCTTTCCCGCTCCGATACTTCCTTCACCGTCGGTTTCGACCAACCCCAATCCGCCGACACCGAATTCAAATGGTGGATTATCGATAATTGACATTAATGCCCTCCCTTCCTCAAGGGAGGGTGTCCCGATGGACATCGGGGCGGGTGGGTTTAAAATAAAAAATGAAATTAAAAGCTTCCCAAGTTCTCCTCGCTCTCTTTACCATTATCATTAGCGGCGTCATTACCCAAACCTTCCTTTCTTCACTAAAAAAAACCAACCCCACTTCCGTTATCCCTCCCGATGCCATCGCCTTTATCCCTTCTCCTCCCGACTCCCCCAACCTCTATTCCGTTACCACCAAAAATTACCAGCTCGATCTTGGCTCCAAAATCAAAGACCCCAAAATGGATCCCGATTCTCTGCCCCAAACTCAAATTTCCCTTTCCAGTGGTCAGCACACCTTCACTTCTTCTCTGATTTCCCGTCTTTCGGTCAAGCCCATTTTGGCCGCCACTTCCGATTCCAAAGAAATCAGCATTCGCCTCGATTCCAATTCTTCCGTCTCCTATCAGGCTATTCCCCAAGGAATCAAAGAAAATATTATCCTTCAAAACCGTCAAGCCCCCAACGAATTTCTTTTTTCTCTCGATGCGCAAAATATAGAAATGCGCAAAAATCTCCTCGACGAGGGCCGCTGGTATTTTTACGATATCAAAACTCAAAAACCGATCTTCTTCCTCCCCCATCCCTTTGCCACCGATGCTGATGGTGAAACCACTTACAATCTTTCCATCAAAAAAATTTACCAAAATCAGCGTTTTTATTTTAAATTAATTCTCGACAAAGGCTGGCTTTATAACACCCATCGCGCCTTTCCTGTTACTATCGATCCGACTGTTGAAGTCGTTACCGATCCCAAAGAAGAAATTGCCGAATCCCGCACCATCAATACCAAGCTTTTCAAAGATGAAACCAAAACCTTTACTCTCAAAAGTGCCATCGGTCCGGTTCATTATCGCGATCCTTCCCAAGGTTGGCAGGAAATTGATCCCCATCTTTCTCCTCAAACCGACCCCGATTATCAATATGCCATGCTCCGCAGCGACGTCAAGATGCAGTTTAGCCGCTCTCTTTTAAAACAACCCTTCCTTAAGCTTTCCCATGAAGACACCACTCTCGATATTAGTCTTGATCAAAATCTTCCCTATAATTCTAATCATCCGGAGCCTATTCTCGAAGACAACACCATTACCTATCCCCAAATTCTTCCCGGGATAAGTCTCCGTTACACCATCGGCTACAACCTTCTTCTCGAAGAATTTATCGCCGACAATCCGGAGTCAGCTCTCCGTTGTGCTGACATTATTCAAAAACTCAACGTTCCCGATTCCACTTTTCAGCAAAACCCCAACGGCTCCATCGACTTTTTTCGCCAACACTCCCGAACCCTTCTTTGGACCATTCCCGTTCCAAAAATGTACGACGATCAATCGACTAGTCTTGATATCGAGATAAAAGCTATCCGCCAACCCGACAATCTCATTTCGCTCCAAAAAATAATTAAACCCGACGGTCGCTCCTGGCTTGAATCTCCCGATCGTCATTATCCTCTGGTTGTTGACGCTTCCGTTACTCGATACACTTCCGCCAATACCGACGATGCCCTTTCCTGGACCACTTCTGCCCTCGACGGTGTCGATGAATACGATGTCAACGACGGCGGCAGCACTTACCATGTCGGTGTTTTCGGCTATAACTATATTTTCGGTGTCGCTACCTCCAAACGTGATGCCGGTCTTCGTTTTACCAATATCGCTATCGGCCAAAGTTATGCCATTCTTTCCGCCGTCGTTACCTATCGCGCCTGGAGCAACCGCAATCCTGCCTGTAACATCAATATTTATTGCGAAGCCGCCGACAATTCCGCCGCTCTAAACAGCGCCAGCTGGCCCAGTGCCCGGACTACTACCACCAGTGCCATCGGTTTTACCCTTCCCGCCACCTCCTACAGTTGGCACGATACGACCGATTTAAGCGCTCCGGTTCGCGAAGTTATCGGCCGTGCCGGCTGGGCTTCTGGCAATGCTCTCACTTTTCTTTTTCTCAATACCTATGCCGCCCGTCCTTGTGACACCGCCGACACTGATCTCAATTATCCCTATTTCTACGATGCCGCTCATCTCACTCACTACAACACTCTAACCATCAACTTCAAACAAGGCAATTCCTCAATTCAAATCGAGAACACCAAAATCGAAAATACCAAAATTATTACGGACTAGCGCTTTCGCTGGCTTCCTTCGGTGGTGACAACTCTTCTGCCGGTAAATTTACCTTTTCCTCTTCCCCGACTGTCGGCAACGGTTGTGGCGTTTTCAACGTTTCCGGTTCAGGGGCGGCAGCGGCCGCTCCTTGCTGTTTCTTCAGTAGCTCTTCCAGCTCTTTTTTCCAAGTCGTCAATTCCCCACTAGCTTTATCATGGTCTCCTGAACTCACCGGCACCAAGGCCACCGCCTGTTCCAATCTCTGCACTGCCGCCTCTATTTTTCCCAAATTCTTCGCCGTATAAGCCCAGTTGTACCAAGCGTTAGCAAAATCTCCTTTGGCCACTACCGCCTGTTCAAAAATTCTATCGGCATCCTCATATTTCCCCGCCGCATACAGCAATCCTCCTAGCTCTACTTTTAAAATCGGATTAACCGGATCCAATGCCGCCGCTTGAACATACGCCTGATAGCTCCAATCCGGCGCTCCGTCTACCATTCCGATTATCCCCCGGTAAATCGCCGCTAGATTTTGCCAATAAGCCGGATTCTTATTACTCAACCCTATCGCCGCTTTTCCCTCTCCCACTGCCTGCTGAATAAATATCCCCGCTTTCTGCCTCTCCTCTCCACTGGCTTCATTATTGCTCAAAATTGCCTGTCCTAAGGCCAAATTAGCTTGAGAAAACATCCGTCGGTATTCCCCCATCAATGGATTCATCGCTATCGCTCTCTGTTCTTCTTCATAAGTCCTCGCCCCGTCATTTTTCTCCGCCGCCAGCATCGCTCTTCTCACTGCCATTTCTCCCAGCAGATTCCTTCCCCACCAGTACCCGCCCCACCCGGCCACCGCCAGTCCCGCCACTGCTATTACTATTATTACTATCGGCCAAACTTCAATCTCTCTTTCTCCCGCTTTCAATTTCCATCCTCCCTCCACTGTTTCGTTTTCTCCCGCCAACCCTGTCAATATCCACACTGCCGCCCAAACTATCATTGTTTCCGGTGGCAACAACATCACTATCGCCAATGTCACCCCCGCCCCCAGCCATTTTCCTTTATCCTTCCTCGCTTTCAACCACCCGGCCAGCAACAACCATCCCCCCGCCAATGCCCCCAATCCCAGCTCCGTCCACCAATGAGTCCAGCCCATTCCCGATTGTTTAAATACTGTTGCCCAATTTTTTGTCATGTTTATCCCCACCGGTCGATAGGCATAAAACGCTTCTGTCATATTTCCTGCCCCCACTCCCCACCACGGACTCCTTTTTAAAGTTTCCACCGCTATTGTCCAGCTGCTCATCCCATCCAACTTTGGCCAGCCCATTTTCGCCAGCCGGTAAACCGCCAAAGCCGCCATCAGTCCGAAAACCATCATCATTGCCGCCGCCCCAAAATAATTTCCCTTTCCTTGTTTCATCCTTTTCTCCCATCTTCTTTCCCATTCCATTGCCAGCATTACCATCACCCCCAGCTCCGCCCACAGCGATCCCCACAGCGACCACCCTTCTCCAATATTGATTAACACATTATTTTTTGGCCATACTATAGGCAGTTTACTGCTTGGAAGCAAAAAGATGCCTATTCCCGTCACCACCGTTATTAGTCCTCCTATACTCAACCACCAAACTTGTTTTTCCCTTTCCTTTTTGTCGCTCTGTGTCTGCGTCAGTAAAAATAACCAGCTCCAAGCCGCCGCCAATGTTCCTATTCCCATCGGGCTCATCCACGAGCTTACCCTCGCTCCCAATGGCAATTTCCACCAACCCACCATCGCCCAGGCCAACAATATCAGTCCTCCTGTCAGGCTCCCCCGCCATTTCACTTTTTTCTCTTTACTCACCAACGTTTCAATTCCCCACCATATCCATCCCCCCATCGCCCCCGCCACCATCAGCCAATGTTTACTCCACCAAATCTGATCTCCTGTCACCGGCAACAATCCCATCGGCATCAACACTAACCACACCCGCACATAATATTTCAACCATTTCATACTTCCTAATATAACCACCCCGCCCCGCTATTGCTACTTTTCACTTCCCCCTTTCCCCGCATTATTTCTTAATCCGTTTCTTCGCGTCTCCCCTCCTTTCCTCAAAGGAGGCCTGCCCGCCGTGGTGGGGGTTGGGGGTAGATTTGGTTTATTTCAGCACACTCAACGGATCAACCTTTCCTTTTGGCCCGATTATTTCAAAATGCAAATGCGTTCCTGTCGATCTTCCCGTGCTTCCCATAATCCCCAGTTTTTGCCCCTGTGTCACCTTATTCCCCGCCGCTACCGACAAATTGCTCAACATATGCCCGTAAAGCGTCCGGTAACCATTGCCGTGATCAATGATCACATAATTACCGTATCCTCCACCCCATCCCGCCGTCACCACCGTTCCGCTCTGAGCCGCCACAATCGGCGGATTAGCCGGATTGGCGATATCGGTTGCCTGATGGTACCAATAGAATCTTTGGGAAATATGTCCGCTGGTCGGCCACATAAAATTACCCTCGCCCACCACTCCCGGAATCGGTGCCACTGTTTTCACTGCATATCTCTTAACATCAATCACTACTTCTTTTGGCTTAACTCCTTCCGGCACCATCAATTCCTGGCCTGCCACCAAAACAAAAGTTTCATCGTTGGCAAACGAATTAAACGGATAATCAATCATCGACTGGGCGTCTACTCCATAATATTTAGCAATACTGTAAACCGTCTCCCCGCGCTTGACTCGATGTCTTATCCCTGTCATCGGCAATATTCGCAAAATCTGCCCTGGTTTAATTGCATCCACATTTTTTAAACTGTTCTCCCACATAATCGTGTCGATGCTCACCCCGTAAAGTTGGGAAATCGACGACACTGTTTCCCCTTCTTTTACCCGATGTTCAGTAATCTCCCCCTTCGGTAAATTGGAAATTTGCGTTTCCGCCCCGCTTTCTCCTTCCGCCGCCATAATCAGGTAATTGCTTCCTCCCTCTTCCTTTCCCTTATTCCTCAACACCAGCTCTTCCAATTTCCCCGAAAAAGCAATCGTCAAAAACACCAACCCCCCCACACTAATATTAACGAAAGTTTGGGAAAATCTTCCCCTCTGCCGATACATTAATTTTGTCAATCCACCTTTAGTCGTCCAAAACCACCCCAGCAATATTTCCCCCACCCCCCACCAGAATTTTCCCTGATCCTGCCCAAATTCTCTTATTATTTCTAATTCTTTCTTAATTTTTTTCTTCATCAGGGGGTTTATTTTTTCCCTACTTTCTTTAAAAATTCTTCATTCGTTTTTGCCTTATCCATCTGTTCCATAATCATTACTGCCGCCTCGTCCTTCTCGGCAATCACATCAAACATTCTTCTCATCGCCATTACTCTCGCCAGCACTTCCTGGCTCAACAGTAACTCCTCTTTTCTCGTTCCCGATTTCAAAATGTCAAATGCCGGGAAAATCCGCCTCTCCGCCAATCCTCTTTCCAGCCTTAATTCCATGTTTCCCGTTCCTTTAAATTCCTCAAAAATCAGCTCATCCATCTTCGATCCGGTGTCCACCAGTGCTGTCCCGATAATCGTCAAACTTCCCCCGTTTTCGATCTTCCTCGCCGCTCCGAAAAATCTCTTCGACGGATACAATGCCGCCGGATCAAATCCTCCCGATAGTGTTCTCCCCGAAGTTGGAATCGCCAAATTATAAGCCCTCGCCAATCTGGTAATCGAGTCAAAAACCATAAACACATCTTTTCCCAATTCCACCAACCTTTTTGCTCTTTCAATCGCCATCTCCGCCGTCCTTGTCTGCTCTTCCGGTTTCTGGTCAAAATGAGACGCAATCACTTCTCCTTTAATAAATCTCTGCATATCTGTCACTTCCTCCGGCCTTTCCCCCACCAATACCGCCATCAAATGAACTTCCGGATAATTTGCCGCCACCCCCGCCGCAATTTCCTTTAGTAAGGTTGTTTTCCCGGCTTTCGGCGGGCTGACAATCATCCCTCTCTGCCCAAATCCTATCGGGCAAAAAATATCAATGATTCTGGTCGAAAAAGTCTTGGGGTCAAACTCAAGTTTTACCTGTTTTTGGGGATAAATCGGAATCAAATCCTTAAATTCCACCCTTCTTCCCGCCGCCATCAGCTCCATCCCGTTCACCCGGTCGATCCGTACCATTATCCAGTATTTCTCGTTTTCTCTTGGCGCCCTGGCCGCTCCCACAATCATATCTCCCGGTCTCAATCCGTACTTTCTCACTTGCATCGGCGCAATCACTGCGTCCTTTGGACCCGGTACGATTTTTGGCCTGACAAATCCCTGTCCATCTCCCATCACTTCCAATATCCCGCTGATCGGCTCCCCCATTCCCGCTACTGCCGTCGGCATCGTAGTTCCGTTGCCACCAACACTAACTGCCGCTGGCCTGGCCATTACCGCCTCCACCCGACTGCTTTTTTTTATCATTGGCTTATCTTGAAAAATAAAAATAACTTCCTCTCGTCGCTTCTTATTCCTTCTCTATTTTATGAGCTTCCTCTTCCCCTGTCAAACCGTCCCCTCCTCGTCATTTACACTCAATCATTTAATTCTAACATATTTTTCCGCCAATTTCAACCGGTAAAGCTCCCCAGCCACACCGCAAAATCCGTCATATCCACCCTGCCATTTTCGTCAAAATCAGCTCTCGTTCCGCTTCCGCCCAAAAATTCTCCCTGCCAGATACTAAAATCAACCAAATCCACCTTGCCGTCACCATCGGCATCTCCGCTTCTCCCGCCTTCCGATCCTAAATATTCCAGATTCAGGTTATCATAATAAACATTAAAATTGGTCGCCCCGTCCGCCCCGCAGTTATTCCACAAATTTTCTGATTCTACCGTAATTTCAAAAATCTCATTGTTCCACTTGGCCTCTTCCCCAATCTCATAACTGGAGATATCTCTGTCGATGTCAATGCCATCACCTTTCAGCTGAAACCTCTCATATTTATTCCTGTCAAAATCAACTGAAAAAGATACATAATACCACTTTCCTGCTTCCAACGGTTGTTGTATCAGGTTAACCCATTCCGCCCCTCCGCTATCTTTTTTAACCCAAATTGCCCAGACATTTCTCGGATTTGCCCAGGGAGTAATCCGATACTGGATTCCTCCGGTAGTTGTCAAAAAACGACCGTTTTTATTACGGGTATTTTGAACCGAAAATTCCGGACCGGCATGACCGGTTTCCACCGTCGCTGGATCAATATAGGCATAAAGCTCATACTTATACCTTCCACCCTGTCCTTGAGCCGACAACCTCTTTACCGCAATAACATGGTTGCTTTTCAGCGACAAAACCGCATTGGCCTCCACTTTAAACGACCTGTTCCCGCCATAAGCCAGTTCACTCGAACTGCCGATTCTCGCCAGCCCGCTTCCATAACAATTATTTCCCCCGACAATTTCCTCTGCTACCGTCCATCCTCTATCCTCTTCAAAGTCATCAGAAAAAGAATCAATTGCCCTTGCTCTGGAAACCCCTGCCACCCCCGCCATAACTAAATACACCAACAAAACTCTTCCCATCATTTTCTATCTTCTTCCAAACTCTCCTAACCATACCGCAAAATCCATCATATCCACCCTACCGTCGCAATTAAAATCACTGGTTTTAACCGCACTTTGGCCAGCAAATTCCGTCATCCACGTCTGAAAATCAATCATATCCACCACCGCATCGCAGTTGGCATTTCCCCGGCTTCTCGCCGGCACCCCTCCGTTGGCACATTGGCACGCTCCCGGCCCCACCGTTGGAGTTACCCTCGTCGGCATCGCCGTCGGCCCCACCTCCCGACAACACAAATATCTCGTTTCCGTCAACGGTGTTGTTGCGCAAATCGGCTGCCGATCCAGCGCCTCCCCTGTCAGGGGAAAACATCCATATCCCGCCACCGAATACCCTCCGCAATAACTGCCACAACTAGTCTCCCGGCTGAAGCACACTCCCTGGCATTCCAGTTGTCTCCCCCCTTGATAACTTGTTGGTGTCGGCGGCGCCACTGTCGGCGTTGGCGATGGCCCGTTGGTCGGTGTCGCTGTCGGCACCCTCGTTGGATAGCCGCTTGGGATCACTTCCCCATCGGGATACAACAAGCTGTTTTGCACCTCCACCAGTTGGATTATTTCGTCTCCACTGTCTCCGGCATTGATTCTGATATCTGTCTGTCCCTCCAGTTGGTCGTTAAAATAAGCGTCGGTCACTTCCGTCGTGTATCTTACCCATTTATCTACCCAGTTGGTTTGCGGCCCGCTGTCGGTTTCCGGAATATTGGTAATCGGCCCTTTTCGAATTTCTTTCCTCACCAGTTGGCCGGCTTCATTTTTATATTCAATATAAAAATTATCCGTTCCCCTGTTCAAATAAATCACCACTACTTTGTATTTCAACCCCGCGTTCTGGCTCGGTCTTAACCCCGCCCATTTCCAGCCGTTGTCAATATCAAACGACATATACCGGTTGCCGCTGGCAATATCCGTCCGCCGTGCCGTCCCGATAGTCGAACCGTTCTCCGCGTCATCCCGATAGTTCCCGTTCCGGTTATAGTCAAAATACAGCATCGTCGCTCCGTTGGTATACGCCTGTGCCTTGGCCAAAGTCGATGATCCTGGAATATCCTTGTTCCCCCACACTCCCGGAATCTCCGCCTGTGTCACTTTTATTGCCCTATTCCCGGCAATGTTATCCCTCCGGTACATAAAAAAATTGTAGTCTCCATACACTCCCGACCCCCACACTTTTCCCGGTGCCGGCCACCCCCAATTTTCCTTTTTGTTCGGTACCTGTATCTCCCTCATTACTGTCCATACGCTTGGCGTATTTTCTACATTTTTTCCCAAATGCGACGTTACAAAATCATTCAGCCATGGCATCGCTCTGTTTTTGTCAAATGCCCCCCAGTGGTCGCTATGAAACCCTATCCAGTCTGCCCGATGCGCCAGCATTCCCAAAAGCATCCAGTACGTTCCCGAATAAATTCCATGCCTGGTTTCAATAAAACCCAACCCCGAACTATCCGCTCCCACTTTCGACTCAAACGCTTTCATCAATTCAAAGTTTTTATAATACAATCCCGATTCTCCTTCTGCATCCCCCATACTGGCGTACGTCCACTGGCCCCACGACCCCGTCCAACCATTACTTTTCCCTCCATATTCCCGTCCTCCATTGGCTGGATTAGCTCCCACTCTGGCTATTACTTCGTTCGTCATCGCATATGGATTTCCCTGTACATAAATCGGAATATTCCGAAATTGTTGTAAATGATATTCTGCCAGTTCTATCAGTAAATTTTGAAACCCATCCGCCCCGTTCCCCGATCGGCTCCGGCTCCGGCAATAGTTCTGCACTTCATCTATCTCCGCCTGGCTTCCTTTCCACGGCACTGCTTCGCTGTCGTACCCCACCGACATCATTATTGCCGCTGGCCTTTGTCCCGCCGGTTTACTATCAAATTCCGCCGCCAACCCTCTCACCATCGCTTTGTATCCATTCACCCACTCGTCCCCGCACCAATTAATCGCTTCCACCCCGCTCGCCAAGGTAATTTTTCCCAATCTTCCCGGCGCCTGATTCCCTCCTGCCCGTGGATCCGATTCGTGTGTCGTCACCCCCATAATTATTGGTTGCGGCACCATTGTCGGCCGGCCGTCTTCTCCCCATACCCTGATCCTTCTTGAGTCCCCAATCGCCAGTCTCTGCCTTATTCTGTCGTAGCTCAAATCTTTCCATCTCTCGTAATATTCCGACCCGAAAGCCCCGTAATTCCGCCCATCTCTCCCCGGACACTCCCCGCTCACCGGTACGTTTGGTGCACTGCTCGGATCATAAACGCACTGATCCCACATCCAGTAGATTGCCGGCGCTGGTCTGTTCTCCGACGGTATTCCAAAATCTCCCGACACTCCCCTTGCCGTCTGCGGCGTTGCCTCAACCTTACTGCTAACACTCGTCGTCTCAAAATAAGCCTTAGCCATTGCCCCCCGATACTCGCTATCCCCCATAAAATATATCTGGGCCTGATACCGGCACGGCACGTTTTGGCTTCCTCCCCCGCCGCAAAATCCCGTTTCCCACTCGCGGTTGTTCAGTTGCAAATTCCACACTGCTCTCCCCTGTCCGTCGGTTGTCAGATACTCCGCATAACTCCATCCCTGATCATAACCAAAAACAATTTTTTTGTTTGCCAATCCCGCCCCACTGCCGTTATCTTTCACCACCGCTTCAATCCTCAATGTCGATCCTGTCAGTAATCTTAATCCGTTTGTCGTTACTTCCACTCGGCTATCTTTTTTTGCCATCGCTCCCCCCGCCGCCGCCAACCACACTCCCAAAGTAATCGCTAATCTTATTTTTGAAAATTGAAAATTGAAAATTGAAAATTTCATTCCCCCTCCTCAATCTCTACTCCTCCCCACGCCAATTCTCCATTTTCCATCTCTCCCCCCAAAAACCACTCCCTTCTCCACAGTTCAAAATCTCTTAATGTTGTCTCTCCGTCTCTATCGCTGTCCCCTCTCACCATCGCTATCTCTCCGTTAAACTCTTTCTGCCACTGTTTCCAATCGTCTTTTGTTACCCACCCATCCCCGTCAACATCCCCCATTACTTTTTCCGTCGCCGCCCCTAACACTTGTTTTGATCGGCATCTGTCCCATCGCCAAAGCGACTTATAACCATCCTCTTTTGTTCCCGGACAATGCTGGCTTATCCGACACTCTCCTCCTCCAATCATTTCGCACGCCTCTTTCGTCTCCCGGCAGCTTCCTTCGCATCGGTAAGTCGTTTTCGCCTCTACCATCCCCGTCATTCCCCATATCACCGCCAACAATGCCAGCCATTTCACTCTTCCATTCTAACCGCTTTTATCTTCTCCATCAACTACCGGCAAACCCGCTCAACCATGTTTGATAATCCCCCAAGTCCACCATCCCGTTGCAGTCAAAGTCAGCATTATTAACCGATCCTTCAGAGAATTCTGCTACCCATACCGAAAAATCAATCATGTCCACTACTTCATCGCAATTGGCATTTCCCAGTCGTTTTTCCACTTTCCCCGCCGGGCATTCGCATCGTCCCAATGTTGGTGTTGCCGTTGGTGCTGTCGTGTTTGTCGGTACGCTGGTCGGCGTCGGCGTTCTGGTTGGAGTATTTGTTGGCATATTTGTCGGTGTTTGAGTCGGAGTTCTGGTTGTCGTTGGTGTCGCTGTTACAGCCCGGCTCGGTACCGGCGTCGCTGTCGCGCTCGTTCCCGCCATCAGTCTCATATAATACAGCCTTTCAAATCCTCCACTGGTTCCGCTGTAAACCACCATAAATTCGCCGGTAAATCGATTGTAAACCACCGTCGGTCTGATATATGCCCAGGGCTGGACGGAAAAACTCCCCAGATTTTGCCCGGAAAAAGCATACAGTTTCCCCGAAGTATTTCCCTTTTCATAGGTCACCATTCTCTCCCCGGTTCTGTCACTGATTTCTACATCCGGATAGGCCGGGTGGCTGATTGCTCCGTCAATGTCAAAGGCACTACCAATTGTCGTCCCGTTTCTGGAAAGCCTTATCGCTTTGGGAGTTTTTTCCGTCTCGGAAACAATCTCCGCCCAAACAACTAAATATTCTTTATTTTTTTCGTCATAGGCTATCTCTGGGTTCTCTGATTTGACCGGACTTTTGTAAACCGGAAAGTTATTCCCCACAAATACCGTTCGCGTTCCATCCCATTTTAATCTTTGTCCCCACACATCATGCTTAAAAACCCCAACTGTCGTTTCCCGGTCATCCATCCACACAATCATCAATTCCCCATCGTCCGGGTTAAAGGCGACTGAAGCATATTCTTGGTACATCGCCGCCGCTTTGGTCGGATCATTAAGATCCTTTGACAGTAAAATTTCCGGTCCCAAAAGCGCTCCGTTGCCATCTATAAACTGGCCATACATTTCCTTCCCGATCCTTCTCCATCAACTCCTCTAAAACGAAAATCGTGCCAGGCGACAAAATAAACACTCTGCCGGCTGTCGTAGGCCAGTATTGCCCGCCACTGACAATCGGCCGCCCTGGAAATTGTAATTTTCCCGCCCACCAATTGCTTCCCGCTGGAAACCCTCTGCCCATAAATATCGTAGCCCCCCTGAATGCAAAAATTATTGTTATTTGCCCTGTCGGTCGCCGCCGGATCAGCCTCATGCCAGGCCACAAAAAACTCATCCTTTTCCGGGTTGTAAACCACTCCCGGCGTTGCCTGATCAACTTTAACCGGAGCCGTCGGTGCATCGCTGGCAATTACAAAATCCGGTCCCAGTAAACTGTCCGACGAAATCATCTGGCCGTAAATATCCGCATTGCTATTGGCCCCATAATAGCCCCCATGATCCGGACCGTCGTTTTCATTTCCCGGATCATTTCTCTTATCCCGCCAGACAATCAGACACTTGTCTTCTTTGGTGCTACAGGCAATTGATGAATAACTTTGATTCCACCAAGCACTAGGGTTAATTTGCCTTTGAGCCCCCGTGGTTAACGCCAAAACCACTCCCGGAGAAAAAACAAAAGCTAAACCCATAACCGCCAAAAAAGTCTTCTTCACTGCTCTCTAATACTATACCCACTAGCCCCGCTGTTGAAAGTGGCAGTCCTGCCCCAGCTGCCACTCTCAACACCACTGCCACATTTGACTTTCGTTGCCAAAAGCCTTATTTTAAAAGAGAAGAAACAACAACCTTCGTGTTCCACCTGCTTTGAGAATATCGATTTTGTTGTTTCTTTTTTTGTATATTTTAGGTAAATTTTCAAGCCCCAGGCGACGAAAATTTGCCTAAAATTACAAATCCGCCTCTGGCGGATTGATTCACATCACTATTAATCTGCCTCCCAACTTCACCATCTCCCGAATCTGTTTCTTCGCCCAGCTAATCTCCCTGTTTTTTCTCCCCAAAATTCTTTTAATCCAGCTCATCATTAATTTCATCTTAGCACTTTTCTTCCTTCTGTCTATAACCTATAAAAAATAACTTCCCCTAAAACTACTCTCCCATAATATTTCTTATCTAAATTCTAGCCGCAAAATTCACCCCAAAAACCATTTTCCAACATCATGTGGATAACTCAATGCTATACTATGCCATGACCACCACTGTCAAAGGAAAAGAGGCCAGGCCATTCTCTCTTACTCTCTGCAACACTGTCGCCAACACTCCCGACCTCGCCGCCGCCCAAATCGCCGCCATTGCCGACTCGTCCAACGCCACCACCATTACTCTTCGCTCCTTATTTTTCCTCGAACCTCCCCTCCCCCAAACCCTTACCCGCCACGGCCAACACCCCGCTTCTGTTAACTTCTCTTCCGATCAGCCTATCTGTCTAAACGACGGTGACTACTTCACTATCTATAATCACGATCAAACCGCCCGCCTCGTCATCCGCCGCCAGGGCTAAACCATCCCTTTCATCTCCCCCACTCCTCCAATCTCCCTCACCTCCCATCCCAAGTTTTTCGCTTCTTTTATTCTCCTCTCCCATCCTCTCACTTTCTTCACCTCTCCCAATAATGAAACCTCTCCCACTAAAACCACTCCCCGACTTTGTTTTTCTTTATTGATAATTAAATCATTTGACAATTCATTGGATTTTGAAAATTGAAAATTGAAAATTGGTTTGTTTTTGTACGAGCTCCACATTGCTCCCACTATCGCCACATCCGCTCCCGTATCCTCAATTTTTATTCCTCCCGTCACCGCCACATAAATATCATATTTATAAAGCGGCATTCCCAATATCTTTTGGGCTACCGCCGCCAACAGCTGTCCCCGGTTGTAATCAATCCCCGAAAATACCCGCTTTGGCATCGGCGCAAAGCTCTCCACCACCAATGCCTGTATCTCCACCATCATCGCCCTCGTTCCTTCTAGCACTATCGTCACCGCTTTACCCGCCGAAGCCCCAGCGGCGGCGGGCCCCACCAAATTAATCTCATCCCCTCTCACCTCTTTTAATCCCCCTTCCTCCATCCTAAAAACCCCCACCTCATCCGTCGGCCCAAACCGGTTTTTGGTTACTCTCAAAATTCTTAAATCCGAATTTTTGTCTCCCTCAAAATACAACACCGTGTCCACCATATGCTCCAGCAGTTTTGGCCCGGCAATATCTCCCTCCTTAGTTACGTGCCCCAAAATTATCACTGCCAGCTTTTTCTTCTTCGCCATCTCCACTAATTCCATTGTTACCTGCTTAATCTGCCCCACACTTCCCGGGCTCCCCGTCCCCGCCTCCGACCAAAACATCTGCACCGAATCCACCACCACCAAATCGTACACATTTCCTACTCGATCCAAAAACTCCCAAATTTCATTCGAATTATTTGTCGGCAGTACTTCAAAATTCTCCGCCGCCAATCCCAATCTTCCGACTCTCATTCCGATCTGTTCCGGCGATTCTTCTGCCGCCGCATACAGTCCCTTCACTTTCCCCAATACTTGTGTCGCCAACGTACTCTTCCCTATCCCCGGTTCCCCCGCCAACAGGTATACTCCCCCCCGCACAATTCCTTTACCCAATACTCTATCAAACTCCGATATGTTAGTTAATATTGTTGTAGGAACAGACCTCTGTGTCTGTTCCTCTTTTCCCAAATTTTTTGCTTCTATCTTTGTTTGTAATTTTGAATTTCGAATTTGCGATTTGTTTGTGATTTGGAATTTGTGATTTGGTGCTTCTTTCAGGCTGTTCCACTCTCCACACGCTCCGCATCGCCCACTCCACTTCGAAAACTCATTCCCGCAACTACTGCAAACAAAAATAATGTCACTATTATTTTTCATTATTTTTAGGAACGTTTAAATTCAAAGAATTTATTACGTTCCATACAAATACCACTTCTCCCATTTTCTTCATACCCAATTATAGCCTCTTCTTCCTTCTCCCTATCTCATCATTTTCCATCATCACTATTGTTGGCTCATACACCCTCGGAGTACAAAACCTCAATTCCCCGTTACCAGTCAAGCCAATTTGTGGATACTTCCACCCATTAAGTCTGGCGTTAAGCGGACACCGTTGTTCCAAACATACCGCCACCTCTTTTTTCGTCACCCTTCCCCTGGGACCTTTAACCATCACATACCTGTCACCTTCAATCTCTACCCTTCCACCCCCATTGGGACACAATCTCAACATATCACATTATATCAAAACCTCTTCTGCCCATGCATATCAAAACCCCTGCCCGGCCCACCCTTCCCTCTTCCTTGAGTTCTTCTTCTCACCTTATCCGGCTCATATTGCCTCGCTATGCACTCTTCCACCGCGAAAACCCTCGCTACCGTGCCATATCCTCCCGGATAAGATTCCGACAGCCTGATAAACGGATACACTCCTCCGTTCCCGGCACAATTATTCGCACAACCGCTATCACTACAAACATTAATTGACCACTTTTTTTCTGATCCGTCTCCTCTTTTCGAAACAATATAAAAAGTTCCATCATCCACCCTCACCTCCCTCCCCATCACCTTACACTTCATCACTCTCTCTGCCATATCGTATTATATCAAAACCTCTTCCGTCCACGGGTATCGGTCAGCGGTATCACTTTTCTTCCTTCTCCAGAAATCACCTTCTCTCCCCCTCGTCTCCCCCACTTGACCTTCTCATCTCTAAATACCCCCGCCGCACACGTCTTTACCGCTCTCCCCTCCATTTCTATTTGCGGATGATTACCCTCGTGTCTCCGCCAATTCCTCTCGCACCAATTAACATCACATTCTTTCAAAAAAACCTGTCGCTCCTCCCCTCCGATCCTCTTCACCACACAAAACCCATTCTCCCCAACCTCCGGCACGGTTATCGTCACTAACCTCCCCATTTTAAACGGACATTTTGCTTCTATTTTCACGCCCCTATTCTACCCCATCCCGTCTCAATCATCAATTTTTTCAACGCACTGTACCACTTCTTTTGCTCTTTCCGGATCAGGATTATCTATCCAAGGATACCCACCCCTCGGTCTAAACCTACAACCGCTACATGTTTTTTCCCACCACTTTCCTCTATCCACAAAAGTAACCCTTGCGCTACCTCCCCTACCAGCAACCTCACAAATATAAACCTTCTCTTTAGAACTCACTCCACTCATATCATATTATATTACAACCCCGGGCTTCCCCGGGGTTACTTTTCGACTATTTATATATCACCCTGCTTTTATCCGTCATTACCAATCCCAAGCTCATCTTCCTCTTGGCCACGTCAATACTTTCGATGTAAACCTTCACCGTCTCCCCTTCTTTAAAGCCCACCCCCGCTCCCAGTTTCGACACATGCACCAGTCCCTCTATTCCCGGTTCCAGTTTTACCAATGCTCCGAAAGTGGCGATTCTCACCACCACTCCTTCGCATTCCTTATCCTTGGGGTAGTTCTCCTCGATCTTTTCCCACGGATCATTGCTCAACCTCTTCACCGAAAACTGCAATCTGCCTTCCTCTTTGTTAATTAATTTAACTTTTATCCTGTCTTTCGGTCTAAACATCGATACTACATTATCGACTTTTTCCCAAGAAATCTCGCTGATATGCACCAGCCCTTCCAGCGCCAGTCCTCTTTCCCCCTCTCCTCCGCTCAAATTTACCCTCACAAATATTCCAAACGGCTCCACTCTTACCACCTCCGCCTCAAATACCGCTCCCGCTTCCATTTTTTCAATTGCGCTCACTTCCTCCCCCACTTTATTCGGTTCCGACACCAATCTCTCCGAAAATACCAGCCGGTTTTTCGTCTGATCCACTTCCAAAACTTTCGTTTTTATCTTCTTTCCCAGCATCTTTTCCGGATCGGCTTCATATTTTCCCCCGATTTGTGACCCGGGAATAAATCCAAAAAATCCAAACGGAGCAATCACCACTATTCCCCCCCGGTTCAGTTCTTTTCCAAATACTGTCACTTCTCCCCCGCTTTTCTCTTTCTCGGCAAAATAATTCCAGCCATAGCCCGATGCCGCTCCTCGAATCGACACTAAAATCTGCCCCTTGTCGTTTTCCGGTTGTTTTACCTGCACCTCAATCTCGTCTCCCACCTTCAAATCGGTGACATAATCTTTCACAAATTCAAACTCCTTCCCCGCCACCACCGCATCAGTTTTCCCCCCAATGTCGATGTAAATCGCTTTATTCTTTACTGCTGTAATTTTTCCTTTAGCTTCTTGTCCTTTTTTCAAGCCCAAAAGCTCCACTCCCTCGTCTTTCAATAAATCCTCCATCGTTAGAATCTGTTTTTTATCAGATTCTAATCGGCCTTTGGCCGATACCTTCTTCTCTTTTTTAGACTTTTCAACTTTAAGACTTTCAGACTTTTTCTTACCCATATTTTTAAAAAAAATCCCCTATTTCTAGGGGTTAACGGGATTGTTTACCCTAAATAAATAGATAACATTTATTTATGTATGAGCGAATCACGATTCGCCCGTCAGTTAATCTGTTGAATCTTTTTGGTTTCTTGATCCCGGCCACGACCTATTTTCAGGCCTCCTTGCGGGGGTCCTATCGTCAGCGCTGAAGTGTTTCACTTCTCTGTTCGGAATGGGAAAAGGTGGTTCCGCTTCGCTCCCATGACCGGAATCCAAAAACCAAATATCATCCTCCCTTGCCCTTTTCAAGGGAAAGGGTAGGGTTAGGGTTTTGTGGATTTGTCTTCGCGACTGAATCGAGTTGTCAACTTTACTGAAAATTTCTATCGATCTTCCCTTTGGTAGGCTTAAATCCTTACAGACCTTCCACCGCCAAAGTATTAACCGGTAGTCTCCCGGCGATCTCCCTCCCCGACTTGCGTCGGGAAATCGATTCCTTATCTTGGGGTCAGCTTCCTGCTTGAGATGCTTTCAGCAGTTATCTTATAGGAACGTAGCTATCCGGCAATGCTCTTGTCGATACAACCGGCACACCAGCGGTTCCCTCCTTTAGGTCCTCTCGTACTGTAAAGGAATCCCCTCAAGAATCAAACGACCACTACGGATAGAGACCGAGCTGTCTCGCGACGCTCTGAACCCAACTAACGCAGCGCTTTAATGGGCGAACAGACCAACCCTTGGCCCCTTCTTCAGGGCCAGGATGCGCCAAGTCGACATCGCATAGATTGTTCCACAATTTCTTGTGGTCTTAGACTATCCCTTCATCCTCTTGTCCACCAACGAGGCGGAGTAGGAGCTAGCGTATTAGCCTCTTTAAAAAAGAAGCTCTGTCCCAATGTACCATCGGGGCAAGTCGTTACGGGGTCATAACAATCGGTAATTTATACCAAAAATCAGGCAAAATATATTTTTCAACCAACTTAATAAATTTCCCTATACTCTCCGTTCTTATCCGAATTCGGGTATAAACTTTATCTTTATTAAGTGTCGATTTAATATCAAATTGGTTATTTAAAATCCAAACCAATCCCTCTTGCTCTGATAGAGTGAACTGCTGTGTATTTAAGTAAATAGATGATCGGCTTTTTGACCCATCATCCATAAACCAAATAGCTAAACTTAAAGCATTCAGTTTCAAATTCTCTGGAATAATCTTTCGATTATTAACAAAAAACTGATTATAAAATGGGGTCAAAACAGGTAAACTTCGGGTAAAAAAGCGATACGCTTCTCTCCCTCCATTTCCTTTTCTCCATTTTGGTGGTGTCAAAACCAAATTTTTAAATTTGGAATATATCCAATCCACCAACTGCTTTTGTGAATAAGCATGGTTTATCTCTAAATACGCATTCGTTTTCTTTCTCATTGTTCCGTCTCCTAAAAGACTTCCAACAAGAATCGATTTTTGCTCTTTTGTTAGACTTCCCACGGTATTGGCCATTGATCAATCAAGCATAACCCGAAGGTTAACCGAATGTCAATTAAGGCGTCCACCGTTATGAGCTAGTTTTTAAGTTTTTTAAAAACTTACAAAAATTCAAAAAGACCCGTGATAAACAAACTAACGGAATTACTCCCGCCGGACCCCGGTAGCCTTTATGGCTAAGGTGCCGAACCGCGCCGTCAATATGAACTATCGGGCGCGACTAGCCTGTTATCCCCAGAGTAGCTTTTATCCAGTAAGCCCGTGCCCATACCAAATGGGTCACGAGGATCACTAAAACCGTCTTTCGACCCTGATCCAGATATCAAAATTGTTCTGAACTCCCCCGTGAGGGGGACTCGACTAGTATGTCTCGCAGTCAAGCCAACTTATACTTTTACACTTACAGTCCGATTTCCTGCCGGACCAAGTTGACCTTTGTGTACCCGCGTTACTTTTTTGCAGGTGCCTGCCCCAGGCAAACTGGCAACCATACACGGTCTCCCGAAACACGCTTCAGTGCCGGGATAAGACTCAAATAAAAATAAGGGAGGTGTTCCATCGTTGGAACGTAGCGCTTGCGCGTACGTCCCTCCCTCCTACCCTCGACAGTATTTTTACTCTTGTCAATGTAAAGATCCAGTAAAGCTTCATGGGGTCTTTTTGTCCTGTAGTGGTTAAACGGCATCTTCACCGCTCTTTCAATTTCACTGGATAGACAGTTAAGACAGTTGCACAGTCGTTGATTCGTTCATACGCGTCGGAACTTACCCGACAAAGGACTTTGCTACCTTAGAACAGTTAGAGTTACTGCTGACGTTCACCAGGGCTTATAAAACAAGCTCATCCTTGCGGAATCACTCGCCTTCTTAACCTTCTGGCACCGGTCAGAACTCAGCCCCTATACTTCCCCTTACGGGTTTGCAGAGACCTGTGTTTCTGATAAACAGTCGCCGTGCATTCTTTTGTTGTAGGCCGACTTACGTCGGCCAGGGCATCTTGTTACCTTACGCCCAGCTGTTTTGCCAATTTCCTTAACCATCTGTCTTCCAATCGCCTTAGTCTACTCGACTCATCCACCAGTGTCGGTTTTGGTACGATTGTTCTGGATTCTAGTTGCGACACTTTTCTCGGATAATTGGGGTCAGTTTGGTTGCCCGTCTTTCGACAGACTCCTATTCGCGCTTCACGTCAAAACGAAAGGGTGGATTTTCCTGCCCCTTCTGGCTAAACGCTTAATCCCGACTTGCGCCAGGACAAACCTTCCATTCATCGTCATGCCCCAACTTAAAACGAACCCAAAACAGAACCGGAATATTAACCGGTTATCCATCGGGTACCCTCCAAAGGAGACTCCCCTTAGGATCGCCTAACCCGCAGACGAACAACGTAGCTGCGGAAACCTTGGATATTTCGGCGGTCCGAATTCTCATCGGACTTTCGTTACTCATGCCTGCATTCTCACTTCTGGCCGCTCCAGCCTTGCTTTCGCTTGACCTTCACTGCAACCAGAACGCTCTCCTACTATCTGATGTACAACACTAGAAAAAGGTTATCTTCTATTTCTTTCCTTCGTTCTGCACCCTATTCCTGCACAACCATCACAAATTTCATCCACCGTAAAATCAGGAATTACCTCAATCTCCCCTTCTCTTACCGCCGCCATTGCTCTTGCCCAAACCCCAACAAATCTTCCATAATTCCCGGAATCATCCAAAGCATATTTATTATGCCTTCTCCCTCTTACCTGTTCTCTCAACCAATCAACATAACCTATCGCTCTTTCCCGATCAGTAAGATAAAACCTAAAAATATAAGCTGCGTCTTCCGCAGCTCTTTTGTGATGCTCCTGTAATCTCATTTGTGCTGATTTTAACACTTTTCCTGGTGTTGTACACCAAATCTCCAATTTCGGCACTATGCTTTAGCCTCCTTACATTTTAGGCGCGAATTACCAAATCGAACAGTGAGCTATTACGCTTTCTTTAAAGGATGGCTGCTTCTGAGCCAACCTCCTGCCTGTCTAAGGTAAATCACTACCTTTCCCACTTAGCATAGATTTAGAGGCCTTAATTGAGAGTCTGGGATCTTTCCCTCTCGCCCGGCCAGCTTATCCCGGTCGGACTGACTGCCAGGTAAAAATAACGGTATTCGGAGTTTGGTTAAATGCCGAGGCTTGCGCCTCAAACATTCATCCAGTAGCTCTACCCCCGTTAGTCTAAACCTGACGCTATACCTATATATATTTCGGAGAGAGCCAGCTATTCCCGCTTTCGATTGGCATATTACCCCTAACCACAAGTCATCCGATAGATTTGCAGCTCTAATCAGTACGGGCCTCGTGCCGACTTTCATCGGCATTCACCCTGCTCATGGTTAGCTCAAGCGGCTTCGGGTCATCTGCGGATTGCTATTCGCGCTATTCGCACTCGCTTTCGCTACGCCTAGTCCGGCTCGGCCGGGTTAAACTCGCAATCAACAAATACTCGCAGGCTCATTCTTCAATAGGCACGAGATCACTCGCCCGTTGGGCGAGAACATCCAATTTAACAATTTTCAATTTTCAATGAATTATCAATTATTTAATGAATTAATTTAAAAATTAAAACATTAAATCATTCATTGGATTTTGAAAATTGGATTTTGAAAATTCTCGTCCAAGGGACGAGCTCTCTCTGTTTGTTAGCAAATGGTTTCAGAATCTATTTCATTCCCCTACTTGGGGTGTTTTTCACCTTTCCCTCGCGGTACTAGTTCGCTATCGGTTCGCTAAAGTATTTAGGCTTGGAGCTTGGTCGCCCCAGATTCCCAGGACATTACACGTGGACCCTGGTACTTAGGTATTCAGCCTCCGCTTTACTCGACTTCGGATACGGGATTTTCACCCTCTTTGATCGCCTATTCCACGGCGTTCTCCTGCCTTTCAAGTAGATTATGCCAAACCCTGCAACCCTCATGTGCAGCACACGAAATTCCAAATCACAAATCACAAAATACAAACAAATCTCAATTAACAAATTACAAAATTCAAACCGTTTAGAATTTGAAAAATTGTAATTTGGAATTTGTTTGGAAATTGGAAATTGGAATTTGTAATTTCTCGTGCCACACACGAGTTTAGCCTCTTCCCTTTTCGCTCACCGCTACTAAGGGAATCTCTAATCGATTTCTTTTCCTCCGGGTACTAGGATGTTTCGCTTCCCCGGGTCACCCACCGCCGCTTCGCGGAAACCCCAAATTCCAAATCACAATCACCAAACAAATCACAAATTCTAATAACCAATCATCAAACTGTTTGTAATTTGAAAAATTGGTTATTGGTTATTGTTTGGAAATTGGAATTTGGTTATTGGAATTTCCGTGAAACGGCGGTTCCTACCGTCTTCACGGTAAGGGATTTCTCCATTTGGACACCGTCGGATCAACGTTTGTTGACAACTCCCCGACGAGTTTCGCCGTCTTCTGCGTCCTTCTTCGGCTTTAGCCACCTAGGCATCCACCATTTGCTTCTTTTGAAATTTCCAGTAAATTCCTTCGTCAAACTTCAGTCCGGCAAAGCCATTCCGAAGCCTTGGCGAAGGATGGCAACTCGATTCAGTCGCCAATTCACCCGCCATAGCTTTAGCGACGGCGGGATTTACCACATAATTTGATTCAACAGATTGTTAATGTGCCTAGTGGACCTGGAGAGATTCGAACTCTCGACCCCTTCATTGCAAATGAAGTGCTCTAACCAACTGAGCCACAGGCCCTAGCCTGCTTTTCAGACCCAATTTTACAAAAGTACAAAAAAAGCCGCTACTTGCGGCTTCCAGCTCCACACCACTACTCTATCCCCTATGTCTTTCTTTGAAAATTCTTACCTTCAGCATCGCAAGTGGTCATATTTTACCCAAAACTTTGCCTCTGGTCAACAAGTCAATCCCAAATCCTCTCCAGGCCGAATTTTATCGTTCTCACCATATTCCCCACCCCGCCAAAAATAATCAACACCAAAGCCCCCATCCACCCAATTGCTTTCAGCACCTTCCCTTTATCCATTGCTTAATTTTACCTCCTTTTTCTTTTTGTGGGCAATGGAGGACTCGAACCCTTTGTCCGTCCGTAGTCCCGAGTTTATCGAGGGACGTAGGAGGATCCGACCCAGATCAGTTTGGAATCTTTTCCACGCTTGTGGGCAATGGAGGACTCGAACCTCCGACCCCCGTCTTATCAGGACGGTGCTCTAACCAACTGAGCCAATTGCCCGAATTTTCAAAGTATATCAACACCGCTCTAACCTCAGCCATAGGCTGATCGGCCTTTGGCCGAAACTGAGCCAATTGCCCGAATTTTCAAAGTATATCAACACCGC
>Ga0172375_10002583_pt1 | contig 28117 bp, 30 predicted proteins | sample LakKiv1m_FD_114537 | JGI IMG/M metagenome (GOLD analysis project Ga0172375, IMG submission 114537) | Freshwater microbial communities from Kabuno Bay, South-Kivu, Congo - kab_092012_11.1m | ecosystem: Environmental > Aquatic > Freshwater > Lake | place: Democratic Republic of the Congo... | reverse complement strand
ATCTCCACAGTCCTGTCGCTGCTGAAATCGTCCACCACTATATGTTCGTCTGCCCAGCCTTTAGCGCTATTGATACATTCCGCAATACACGCTTCTTCGTTCCTTGCAATCGTAACTACTGATATTTTTTTCAAAGTAACCTCACATTTTGTCTTTTATTTTCATTAAAACCTTCTCTACAAACAGGTAATAATCCGCGCTTTCTTTTTCGGAAATTAATACGCCTCCTCCATAAAAATCTTCATTCCTCTTAGATCTCATGGCATTACCTATAATCTCTATCATCTCATCTTCCAAAACCTGGCTCATTTTTTCTATAATTTTTATATGATGGCCAGGGGTGCTCCTGATCTTAACCTTTCCCGCCCTTGCCAGCAGGGCAATGCCCCCTTTTACAAACGCAGAGTAACTATAATTAAATTTTACTTCCGGCCGGCTGTTCTCTTTAGCTATATCTAAATCCTTTAAGGCATTGTTAAAATATTGAGCTATCTGCTCTTCTGAAAAATTAAATTTGCTAAAATACGCTGTTTCAAACTTAATCATATAATCTTTATATGCTTTTCCTTAAAAATACCAGATATAAAAGGATCTCCCTTTTCCTTCTTATCGCTAAATTCTTCAGGGCCTATGCTAATCGCATTTATCTCCCTATCTATGCCTTTCTGCAATTTGCTTATTTCCTTCTGGACTAAGATAGTGTCATGATTCCCGATTATTATAATATCGATATCGCTAAACTCATCCATGCCGCCTCTCGCATAAGAGCCATAGATATACGCCTCTCTTACGCCGCTGACCTTTGACAAAGCCAATCTCAATTTTTCTTCTATCCCTGATGTTTTCATAAAAATATTCTTATATTCTTTATATAACGGGTATTCTTTATTTAAAAAGTAACATCTTTGATTGCCTCTCGGCTCGCTTATCAGAATCTTTTCATCCTCTAACTCTCTTAGTTTTTTAACGAGGTTTCTCTTGTCTGCCCCAAGCCGCCTAACTATATCATTTACATGAAAACTCTGCTTCTCATGCAAAAAATAAAACCCAAGGAGCGATTTTATAATATTAGACCTTGTAGAAATCATCCCAACCCTCTTTATATAGTAAAAAGTGTTTTATTTTACACCTATAAGTGTATACTATTACACCTTTTTTGTCAATAATAGTTTTGCGTTATTCTTTATTATTTGAATATTTAGGTTACATATTTAACTGCACTGGCTTTGCCCGTGCCAGCAGATCTCGAGGACGCAAAATTTTCCCAGCTTGAAAATTTTGCTCCGTTTTGACCCTCGCTTGTCCCGCTGCGTCGGCGGGCTTTGCCCGCCGACGCAGCGGGACAAGCGAAAATCTGCCAGAGCTGGCAAAACACCATGCCCGCTCGGATCAAAAAGGCTTCTCGACCTGCTGGCATAGGCAAAGTCAAAGTGTAACCTGACATTGAAAGAATTAAAAGTTTTGTGTTATTCTGCCTCGTTCTCTGCCTCTACGCTAAGCGTATCGGAAACGCGCAGTATGTTCAAGATAAAGCTGAAAAATCCAGCAGCCATGCGCAATATAAAGCGGTTCTTAAGAAAGAAACTGCTCCCCCTGCTTTTAAAAAAATGATTGACCCCATTAATTATAAGGCTCTTACTTGAACTGAACCTGATTGATATTATCTTTAACCCTTCCTCTTCGCATAAATATTTTATTGAACTCGGAGAAAATCCATGTATATGGACGGTATTAAGCCACGCCTCTTTGAACAGGAAGAATGCGAAACTTCTCGCGTTCGGGACAGAGATATATATCCTGCCGTCTTTTTTTAAAATCCTCTTCGCCTCTTTTATAACATTCTTAACATCAGGGATATGCTCCAGGACCTGATTAAACCTTACCACGTCAAAAAATGCCTCAGAAAAACCCGCATCTTCCAGCCTTCCACGAAATATATCTATGCCCAGCTCTTTGCCCAATTCGCATGCGTCCCTGTCCACCTCTATCCCCCACACCTGCCATCCAATACTCTTAAGCAGATAAAGATACAACCCATTATTGCATCCGACATCAAGTATCCTCCCGTCTTTATGAAAAGGCAATATATTGCCGGAGGTAAGCCTGGATAAAAATAAAGCACACAAATATTTTAAACCTTTTTTAGGCGCTTCCTTTTTATATCCCAGGTATTCCCTTAAAATAAATCTCCTCCACGGGCTATTTAAACTTCTGATCTTCTTGTTTGTAGTCTCCAAGTCATTAAGAAACGCCTCTTTTGACGCCCCGCAAGCGCCGCCTGATTGATCAAAAACCTGCTGAGGCAAGGGGGAAGAGAAAAGATGCCTGCAATTATCGCATCTTAAGATATGATACGAAAATTCCACATCAGACAGAGTTTCTTCCTTGCGGTAAAGCGCGGAGCTTTCTTTCTTTCCGCACACAGGGCACACAAGATCATCTATTAAGCTTACCATATCTTTCCTCTTCTAACGCAAAGACACGGCCTATAAAAAATATAACGAGCGGCAAGAAATGCAAAAGCAGCCTGCTCAGAGTCCTTAGATCTTCCTCAACAGCCGGGCTCATAATATAGACCGAGGCATGGGCGAAAAAAATAATCCCTATCGCTATGGCAATAGGCCTAAGCTCTTTTTTGAATAACGCGCCTCTATTAAGCGCCAAAAATACGCTGATTATAAATAATACCCAGGTCAGATTCCATGACTTTATATTAAAAAACTGTTTTTGATAAGCGTACATTACAGAAGATATCCTGCTGAAGTTCTCCAGCCTAAAATTAGAAAGCGCCTTTATATTCACAGTATGATTCGAAAGGTTAGCGCATGTAATCTGCCTTAAAAGAAACATGGGAAGGGATAAAAGCGCCAGTATAAAAATATAAATGGCAAAATCCCTGATTCTTTCCCATCTGTCTTTACCGCTTCCGGACAATATAAAACTTAAGAATGTCAGCGCGTTTACGCCAGCCAGAAGGATCCCTTCACATTTTACATAACAGGCCAGAGCGGTAAAAATAGCTGATATAAAAAGATATAACTTTTCATTTTTATCAAACCAGAGATACAGATAGAAAAATCCAGCGCTGTAATAAAACCCAAGCACCAAATCCGCGTATCCAGTAGAGGCATAATTATTGAAATGCGGGATGCTGGCAAGAAAAAAAGTGAAAATAAGGGCGCGCGATCTTTTAAGGCTTATCTTTCTCAGTATGCTATAAAAAACCATCAGGCATGATACAAAAAAGAAAGGCCCAAGCATCTTTGACGCGAAATCATCGAATCTGCCTATAAAATTATGTATATAATTCTGCGCGAAAGGCCATAGCCATGGATAATCGCAGGTAATCGTGACACCTTTCGGGCAGGGCCCTGAGAATATATCCAGTTTCAGGCCCTTAGAAAAATACAATATCTTTGCCTTCATTGCCCAATGAGCCACAGCGTCATATGACTCCATAGGCTTGATAAGACTTACGAAAAAAGCGAAAAGCGCTTCAAAAATAATCGCGCCAAGAAAAAATATTTCCAGCTTGTCCATGCCCCATGCCCTATGCTCAGGCTCTAAATACGGATTTTCATGCTTAAGAAAAACCCTGCTGAAAACGCCTGACATGACCAGTATCAAAACAAACAGGGCCAGGATATTAAATATATTAAAGCTGATCCCTGTCAGGGACAGAGAAGTCATTATTATCGCGATTATGCCAAATCCAGCCCCATAAGATAGGGCAAATCCCTCAATGACCCCAAGCCTTCTATCCCTGTCCAGCAGCCACAGGAACAGAAACCCGAGAGAAGAGGAAACCAGAATAGCTAATAACGCCAATAAATATACCATACCTATCCTTTATTTATATTTAAGGATAAAGCTCTCTTTATCAAACAAGGCATAAGGGTAAGCCCCGTCTTTTGAGAATCCCGCCTTTTTATAAACCAGTATATAGCCAGGCCTTCGGCTCTCAAAGCAAGGATACAGATAATAAACCAGCCTGGGCAGATCTATAGAATCCTCCGCTATTCCTATTATTTCATAGCCAGCCCCTGAAGGGATGCTCGCCTTGCAGAATTTTAAGAACCTGTAGAAATCGCTGCCAAAGACAGCAGACCTCTTCCCTTCCCAGTCTTCGCGAAGCATGGCCATATAATCCTTAAGCGTAGACCTGTCTTTTTCTATCGCGAGATCCCTCACAGTAAAAAATATCCAGATTACTATCCACGCTATTAAAATAACCTTAAATATTTTCATAAATCTTTTATCATAACGCGCAATTCTTGCATAATTCCACCTTATCCCTCATTCCATCTCTTAACAGGCCTATCATTTTTCTTCTTATCTCTCCGTTGTATATTTCTAACAGGATCTCTTTATTCAGATCCCCCATCGCGCCCTTCCCTAAAAGATCCTGGCAGCACGGGACAACCACGCCATTGGCTAACACAGCCATAACGTTTTCAATCCTGTTGCACAATCCTTTTTTGGGCTCCATATCAGAAACTGCGTACTTACCTAAATTCAAACCTGCCTGGCTTCCGTCCCAATTATGCGACTCTCTCGGATGGAAATAATCTATCCTGCGGACCAGGCTTAAGAAATCATCAGAAAAAACTAGGCTATTGTCGCTAAGCGAGGTTATGCAAAATATGCCTGTCTTTACCTTTTTTCCCTTCTTATTTTTCAAATCAATAAAATCATTGGCCTTGCCTATCACATCTTCCCATATGGCCCCTCTTCTCATCTCTTCAAAGCCCTGCTTATTACCGTGATCTATGCTGAAATAAACCTCATCTATACTGTCGCTATCCAGGACAATACCGGCCTTTTCTTTTGTCAGCAAGGCAACATTCGTCAAAAAATGAACCTTTGGAAATACGCGGCAAGATTTTTTAGCTTCTCCAAGAAAACGCAGCATCTCCCCAAGCCTTGGGTGCATGAGAATCTCTCCCGCCTGCCACAGAAATATCGAGCCTACGTAGATATCAGGGGTTTCCTTAATATAGTTGATTATCTTTTTAAATAAGTCGACGCTTAAGAACCCCCTCTTCGCCTCATCCGAGCCCATGCCCACAGGGCACATCTGGCAGCGCAGGTTGCAGGAAGATGTAAACTCGATATATAACGTATCGAGCGCCATTTTATATCTCCTGCGCAGTATATGCCTCTTTATTTTCTCATAGCGGAATATCTTTTTAAATTTTTTGGCAAGAACTTTCCCCGCATCCTTCTTATCCAGCTTATATATCCTGTTATCTTTTATCTCAACATTTTTTGCCATATATTGATTAACCATGTCCCGCTGCGTCGGCGGGATGTGTCCCGCCGACGCAGCGGGACATGGTTACTCGTCTCTGTAGCCTCTCTTAACACATCGCTGGCAGATAACAGCTGGCTCTGAAAAGATACCCCATCTGATCGCCCGCCTGGCTGCGCGGTATTTCCGGCCATTCCATATATCCTTCCACGGCTCTTCAAGTATATTACCCATATCGTGCTCATTGTCATAAGAAGAACAGCACACGAGCACGCTTCCGTCAAAATCAAAAGACGCTGTCCTGAATGGCAAGGGGCACTTCATTTTTTTCTTTTTAGTTTTCTTAAAATACCTTCTTGAGTCTTCTGCTGCCCAGTGGATATTATCGTCCTTATACGAGGATAAAGGGTCCAGGACCTCCCTCCTTAAATCAAGCCGTATATCAGAGACTAATGGCTTAATATCATATCTTTTGCACATCTCAAGGCATTCGGAAAGCTCTTTAGTATTATACCTGTGCTTCAGCCACACCCAGCTTAAAGTCCCTCCATATTTTTTCCTCGCTTCCACAGCCTTCATCACATTATCCATCACAAGCCTGAAATCCCCTCCCTTATGATAAAGCTGATAGGTCTCCTGGTTCATGCCATAACAGCTAAACGCGAGCTCCATCTTCGGGTTCGCCTGAAAAAGCCTGTCAAAATCCGCCTTTACATTAAAATTGCTTGAACCATAAAGTCCTATACCCCTCTGGTAACAAATCTTCAAAAAACTGTCTATCTGCGGGTGAAGCAACGGCTCGCCCCACGCGCAAAGTTCAGCCTCTTTTGGATTCGTCTCATCAAGGACCTTTATAAATGTCTCCAGCTTGGCAAGGCCACGCTTCCTTTTGACAGGAGCTATAGAATTGACGCAAAGGGCGCATCGGAGATTGCATCCGCCCACAGGCTCAAACCATATCTTATCCAGGCGAGAATGAGAGGCTGTAAACACTATTTTTCTTTTAGCGCGCCTTACTGCTTTTTTTATCTTTGAAACTAATACCTTTATCATTTATATCCCTATTTTATGCGGCTTGTCTTATGCCCAAAGACATGAAAGATCGCTGTTAAAAATATTGAATCAGTAAAAACCCTGTCAAACCTCTTTTTGCGGGTCAACACCTTCCATAATATGCCTATGCCGCTGACCGAGCTGAAAACACGCAATGACGCGTGCTCCTGAATTCCCGATGGAATATTATGCTTAAAAATAATATGCACAAAATGACCTGCTTTTAAAAAACCTGCCACGCTGTCTTTTATATCATCGTATTTATTTTTCTCGCTGTCTGTTATGATGTAAGCTGCCCTTTCAATCCTGCCCCATCTCTCGTTAAATATATCTCTATTTCTTTTAAACTTCTCATCCCAGTCTTTTCTTTTTTTAAAGCCTGTATTCTGCGCGTGATACACATACGCGCCTTTTGCCATTACGCATTTGTAGCCTGCCTTCGCGGCGCGCCTGGAAAAATCAGTATCCTCAAAATTCCCAGGGCTGTATATCTCATCAAGCCCGCCTATCTTGTCCACCACCTCCTTTTTTATCAACATGCAAAAACCTATACATGCGGACATCTCTATCCATTTGCCGGAGAGGCCTTCCAGCGGCCTGGGCTGGCCAAGATTGTTGCTGGATGGATTTACAAGGCCGATAGAAGGATCGCCTTCCGCCACCCTTATCATCTCTTCAAGCCATCCACTATAAACCTCTGTATCATTATTCAAAACGCACAGGTATGGCGCGTCTGATATAGCTATGGCCTGATTGACAGCTTTCGGAAACCCTGCGTTTTCCTCATTTCTTATCAGGATCACAGCGCCTTTATTTTTTTCCGACAGCTCTTTCAGGTAAACTCTAGTTTCTTCCGAGCTGGCATTGTCTATCAGGATAATCCTGTAAGCAAGCGATGTGTTTCTTTTTATGCTTTCTACGCATTTTACAGTAAGAGCGTGTTCATTCCATACTGGAATAATGATGTCGCATTTTATATCAGGCACCTGGCATCCTTTCTTTTATCTCGGATTCCAATAGTATTTTTATCATGCCTTTAAAATTTACAGACGGCCTCCAGCCTGTCGTCTTCATGAGCTTTCCGGGATTACCGATCAACAGGTTTTTCTTTTCTTTCCTGATGATCTTTTTATTCTCCCTAACATATAATTTCCAGTCCATTTTAAGAAATCCGAAAGCTATTTTTACAAAATCAAGGACGCTGTGTTTTTTCCCTGTTGCTATTATAAAATCGTCAGCCTTAGCGGTATTCAATATATCATACATCGCCCTTACGTAGTCAGGCGCGTATCCCCAGTCTACTTCAGCAGTCAAGTCGCCTAAACTTAATTTACCCTGCTTATTATTTTTTATATTAATCGCTCCTTTAATAATTCTTTTTGATACAAAATTATCACTCCTTAAATATGATTCATGATTATACAAAATACCAGTGGAGACAAATAATGAATATTGCGCTCTATAGTGCCGGCAGATAAAAAAACCAGCAGCCTTTGTAACGCCATAAACAGAGACCGGATTGACAGGAGTGCTTTCATCCTGCGGGGCAGTTTTTGCCATGCCGAAAATATGGGAAGAAGCCGCATAAAACACCCTGGCCTTCGGAGAATATTTTCTCGCTCCCTCCAGGAAATTTATCAAACACAGCACATTTACATCGTGGCTTTTTGTGTAAGTTTCAATGTCAGGGGTTTTTTCTTCGGAAGAACTGTGAAACGCGGCAAGATAATATATCTCGTGCGGCTTAAAATACTTTATCAGATTATGCACACGGCGTTCATCACTGATATTAACAGATTTAATTTTAGGCGCCATAAAAAATTTCATTCTTTTTCTATCTATCCCGATAATCCGGTATTTTTTGCTCTTTAAATAATCAAAAAGGATCGTTCCGTCCTGGCCGTCAGCGCCTACTATAATAGCTTTTTTCATATTTTATACACCTCTATCTCTGGCAGGGGAAATAAAAGCCTCCCCCCTGATTTGATATATTGCTTTTCTTTCTCGATTATCCACTGCCTGAAATGCCATGGTAAAACCATAAAATATCCCGGATTCATTAATCTCGCCTCGCGTTCAGATATAATCGGTATAAGGGTCCCTGGTGTAAAGCGCCCATATTTCTCCTCATTTACCTCCGCTATAAAAGGCACATCCTTCGCGCTTATGCCGCAGAACTGCAGGATAACATTCCCTTTTGTAGACGCCCCATACCCTATTATTAACTCTTTCTTCTTTTTGATCCCGGCTATGGCCTTGATAAGCCTGTCTCTATTGCCTTTCACATCTTTCTCAAATTTTTTATACGGGGCGAAGGTGTCGAGCCTTTTCTTTTTCTCATTAATCAAGATGCTTTGGATAAAGGCGCTATTCTGCCGGATCTTCGACTCCGCTTTGGCCGCTGTTATAGAAAAACTCCCGCCATTTATCTCGTTCATCTCAACATCTATTAATTTAAACCCCGCCTTTTCCGCCATCCATATAATCTGCTTTAAGCTGTAATATTCCAAATGCTCGTGGCAGATAGTGTCGTATGAATTCCTTTCCAGCATCAGGGGCATATAGCTCTGCTCAAAGATCCATACGCCATCATTATCCAGGATATCGTATATATCAGCCATAAAATCAAGCGGTGACTCTAGGTCATAAAACATGGCTATGGACGTAACAACCTTTGCCTTTTTATTCCCGAATCTCTTCCTGAACGCGCTGGCTGAGAAAAAATCAGGGATAAGCTCAATATTATCAGGGTAATATTTCCTGAACTTCTCTCCTGTCGGGTCTATGCCTGCGAGGTGTATGCCTTTTTTTGAATAACTCTTCAGCAAGGTGGCGTCATTGCTCCCTATATCCAGCACAAGGTCCCCTGGAGACAGGCTGGCAAGTTTTTCTATCCTGGCTGTTTTGCGGGCAAGATGTTCCACCATTGATTTATTAAGCCCTGACCTATATCCATAATTATCGCCATACATATCGCTTAAGCTGTAAGAACAGCTTAGCTGTAAAAGGCCGCAGGAGTCAGGGTTTTTATAATCGACGCATTTTACCAGCTCCAGCTTTCCCGAAGGGATAACCTCTTCCTTTGACTTAGGAAATATCCCTGTCAAACTCTGCTCGCCAAGATTTAAAACCCTTGTCAGATCAGTATTGCCGCAAATCCTGCATTTTTTTATATATTTACGCATCTTCTATCCTTAATATAATTCAGGTTAATACACACGCGGATCGTTATTCGCGTCCCATGGAAATATCTTTCCATCCAGGTGGTCCTGCCACCTGTCCATATCAGCCTTTACCATGGTCTCGCATAACTGTTTAAATGTCAACCTGTGGCTCCATTTTAATATTTTCCTGGCTTTCACAGGATCTCCCATTAAGCAGTTAAGCTCCAGCGGCCTCTTATATTTTTTAGCCTCTACTATCACCTTTTCAGGGTTTATGCCGGCGTATTTACAGGCGCATTCCGCGAAATCCATCACAGAATGCATCTGGCCTGTCGCGATGGTAAAATCATCCGGTGTGTCCTGCTGAAGCATGAGCCACATCGCCTCAACGTATTCCGGGGCATAACCCCAGTCCCTTTTAGCTGAAAGATTTCCCAGCTCTATCTTTTCCTGCAGGCCTAACTTAATCCGCGCCACAGAATTAGATATCTTGCGGGTTACGAATTCGAGGCCGCGAAGAGGAGACTCATGGTTAAACAATATCCCATTGACCGCGAACATATTATACGCCTCGCGGTAAATCCTGATTATATGGAAAGAGTAGAGCTTAGCAGCCGCGTAAGGAGAAACGGGCCAAAGCACGTCTTTTTCATGAAGCCCCTGCGCCTCCTTTGAGTGGATCTCCATACAGTTCCCGTAAAGCTCGGAGGTAGAGGCGTGATAAATCCTGATCTTCGGGTTTATCTGTTTAACAGCCTCCACAAGCATCAGGACCCCGCAACCGTCCACAGCGGCTGTAGCCAGGGGCTGCTCAAACGATGTCCCGACAAAACTCTGCGCCGCTAAATTATAAATCTCATCAGGCCTGGATTCTATTATGGCGTTCGTGATAGAGGCCATGTCTGTTATGTCTCCTGGCAGAAGCGTAATTTTATTGCAGACGCCGAGACTTAACAGCCTCCACATATTAGGGCTTGATGTCCTGCGGTAAAGCCCATAGACATTATAGTTTTTCTCAAGCAAAAACTTCGCCAGATACGCGCCATCCTGCCCTGTAATCCCTGTAATTAACGCGGTTTTCTTAGCCACTGTAACCTCCCTTGATATCTAAACTATCGAAAATTGCTTTTTTAACAACATTAACCCTGTTTTGCAATCATATGCCTTTATATCTTTTTCTTTTTTTATCTTATTTATCCTTAAACCGCCTCTTTCAGGCCGTTTTGCCTTAAGCTTCAGGTCCTTAAGCTTAACCCTTTGTATCAGGGCCTTATCAAGCTTAAATATATCCGCTATTTTACTGACATACTCATATCGGTTAATAAATTCTTTCCCCGCGCCGTGATAAATGCCGCTGGATTTTTTCTCCACAAGCCTTATTATCATTTCAGAAAGAGAGCCTGAATAAGTGGGCGTGGAATAAAAGTCGTCTGCCGCGTAGACCTTTTTGCCGGAGCGCATACTGTGAATTATTTTTACCGCGAAATTATTATCTTGCGCGGAGCTTCGCTCCACTGCTCCATAGAGCTGGGAGGTACGGACTATTAAAAAATCTTTTAATCCGCCTCTTATTATATTTTCAGCTTCTAATTTTGTTTTGCCATACCTGTTTACAGGATTCGGCTTATCTGTTTCAGCGTAAGGCCCATCTTTTCCGTCAAATATATAATCAGTAGATACGTAGACTATTTTTAAGCCATACTCTTTTATCTTCTTCGCTAAAATCAAAGTCCCTTTTATATTTACATCGTCCGCAAGTTTCTGATTTACCGCGCATAAATCCACATTCGTAATGCCGCCCGCCATCACCACAACTTCAGGCCTGAAAAGATTAAACGCCTTTTCTACGCTGCCTTTATCAGTTACATCCAGATAGAGCAGGCCTTCGCGCTTATGAGAACAATAAGTCCCAGCGACATCCCATTTTTTCTTTATAGTATCGTTATATAATCTGCTTCCCAGGACCCCTGAAGCGCCTATGATAAGTAATTTCATAATTTATCAACAGACCACTCATAAAATCTCTGCACTTGTTTTATCATATCAATTGCTTCTGATTTAATAAACGGCCTTGCTTCATATTCCACTAAGTTCTTTTTTGCTATAACGCGCCTGGCTGTCTGGCTCTTTTGAGATATATCATCTATATTAATCGATGCTGTCAATAAATCCACGACAGCCATATGGTCTTTTTCTGTAGAACATATTCCTAAGTATTTCACTAAAATAGCGTCTATAAGAGATATAACGCAATGCACTCCATTAAGGCCTACCGCATTCCAATTTTCCGATTTTTCAGCCTGATACATCGTTTGATAAAATTCCTTCGCTTTTTTAAGATATATTTCAAAATCAGATTTAGCCACTTTTTTTACAGAGCATTGCCTGGCTGCGCTCATGCTAAAATCCTTTCTATAGGCTCCCCGTATATCAGCCTATTATTATCAATGATGGACCGCATAAGTTGAATCTTTTTTTTATATTTATTTTTTGCTTCTAACACAGTTAATAAATACGGAGAAATCTCTACGTTGAATTTCTTTGCCATTATCTCGGTTAGATTATCCATCAGGCCATCTACTTTCTGTTTGCCGATAGCATCTCTAGTAATAATTAACAGATCTATATCGCTGGTAAAATTTTCTGTTTTAGCCGCGACGCTTCCAAATACAGCTATAGAACAAATGCTTTTCTTTTCTGAACGCAGGATCTTCTTAATAATAATTATAATATCTTTATAGATATTTTTCTCTTTCTGATAAAGAGGCTTTAATATGTTTTTAACTATATAATTATTCGGCCGAAGGCTATATAGCAAAGAATTACCCTGGCGCCTGGCTTCTACAAGGCCTTCTTTACGCATATCCTGAAGCATTTCATAAGAATGCGAAACGCTTAAGCCTGCCCCTCTCGCAACGGCCCTGCCTGTAAATTCCGAATTGCCGCTAAAAAGAAACCTCAATATTTTAATCTTGGCAGGTTGTTTTAGTATTTCATCTAATTTGTTATGTATACGCATTAATACCCCTATTATTACCTTATAATATACCGAACATATGTTCGGTATATCGAACATATATAATATACCATATATCATTATTTACTGCAAACAGTTTACTACGTATTTTATTTCTTCTTCTGTGAGTTCAGGATACATAGGAAGGCTCATGACCTCTTCGCAGTATTTCTCAGCCGCAGGAAAAGCGCCTTTTTTATACCCCAGCCCCCTGTAGCACTCCTGCAGATGCACGGGTATGGGATAATGTATTAGTAGATTTAAACCTTTGTCAGCCAGTTTTTTTATAACGCCTTCCCTGTTTTTAACCCTGATGACATATTGATGATAAATATGCCGCGCGTAATCCGCCTCATAAGGAAGCGCTATATCCAGCTTCTTTTCTTTAAATAATTTTGTGTAAAGGCCGGCTATTTCCCTTCTTCTTTCGTTCCACTTATCTAAATACTTAAACTTTACCCTTAGAATAGCGGCCTGTATGGTATCGAGCCTGGAATTATAGCCTTTTATTATATTTTCATACCTGCCTTTTCTGCCATAATCTCGGAGAAGCGCTGTCTTATTCCTTATTTCTTCTGAATTAGTTAATACCATACCCCCATCTCCAAATGCCCCTAAATTCTTAGTGGGATAGAATGAAAAACACGCAGCGTCCCCAAAACCGCCTACTTTTTTGTTTCTATACAGCGCCCCGTGCGCCTGCGCGCAGTCTTCGATAACTTTCAATTTGTGTTTTTTGGCTATCTGCATAACAGGATCCATATCAGCAGGATGGCCATAGAGATGCACGAGTAATATCGCCTTGGTCTTCCCGGTAATAGCTTTTTCTATTTTCGTAACATCAATATTATAAGTCTTTTCCTCTATATCAACAAAGACGGGCTTTGCGCCAGTCATGGAGATCCCAAAACTGGTGGCTATATAAGTGTAAGTAGGCGTTATTACCTCGTCGCCTTTTCCAATACCGCAGGCAAGGCAGGCTAAAAACAACGCGTCTGTGCCGGAATTAACGCCTATGCCGTATCTGGCCCCGCAGTATGCCGAAAATTCTTTCTCGAAAAGCCCTACATCCTCGCCTAATATAAACGCGCCTGATAACATTACCTTTTCAACAGGCGCCTTCAACTCATCTTTTATCCCGTCATATTGCCTCTTAAGTGTAAATATATCAACTTTCATAGCTTCTCCTTCTGCTTGGGCGGAGCTCGCTAATGCTCGCTCCGCTACTCCTAAAATTTTATCTGCAGCAGAACAATATTAAACACCTCTTCCGCTGAAATAGCTTCCAGGCACTTCTTGGTGCCGCAATCCGGAAGTTTGAACTTCTTGTAACACGGCCTGCATCCTGCCTGCGAAGTCACTGTTATATTATTTTCGTTTTTAGGGTATGGCCCATAAACCTGCTCATCCACAGGGCCAAATATAGATATTGTCCTGACGCCCTGGCTGTTAGCGATATGAAGAGGACCGCCTTCACTGCAGATTACGAGCCTGCACCTCGCGCACAGCTCTGCCATTTCCCTTACCTTAGTCACCGGTGCGATAAGAGGCGGGTTTCGCTTCATTAAAGACGCTATCTCCTTGACTAAACCTTCTTCGCCCGGGCCCCATATTAAAACTACTTTGGCATTAAATTTATCCGCCAGCTCCGCGAATTTTTTAACACCCCACCTGCGCCTATCCTGATTTTTTTGGCCAAAACTCATTCCGCCGCCAGGTGCAATGCCAATCAGAATATCATTATCTTTAATGCCGGATTTTTTTAAAAAATTATCTATAAAAGCTCTGTCTGATTGGGTTGTTATCAGAGTGGTCGTTAACCCTCTCCACCCCAGAGGTGGCACCCCAGAGGTGCCACCTCTGGGGTGGAGTAGGTCTAAATAATATTCCGCCACAGGCTTATCGTTAAAACCGTCAAACGGGATTTTGTAGTTTAAAAATCTCCCGCGGCCCTTATAATCAAACCCCCTGCGGTCTTTTATGCCTGATCTCCAGCAGAAAAACGCGTATTCTTTGCCAAGAGACAGGTCAAACACAATATCAAATCTTCTTTTTTTAATCTCTCTCCAGAAACCAAGAAATTTTTTTATCGCGGCTGTTTTTGACTTTTTCCAGAGATCCCTGTATTCGCCTCTCTCGAATACAAAAACCTCATTTATCTCCGGATTTGTGGTTAATATATCCTGTACTTTTAGATTACATATATAAGCTATATAGCACTCAGGATAAGCCTTTCTCACAGCTGAAACCAGAGGCGTTGAAAGCAGTACATCCCCTATGCCAAAAGGATTTATAATAAGGATATTCTTTTTCAATTTATTAACCTCTCAACTTCGTAGACTGCCTTAGGCAACTTACGAAGTTTTAATATACCATAAAAAATAAGAATATGATATAATATTTTCGCTATGGAAAAGTGGTTTAAATCTATAAATACGCTCGTGGAAGGCCTTTATGAGAACGCCTTTAAAAATACCGGGTCCACGCCTGTTGAAAAGGCTATACTGGATTTGCTTGTGGCAAATTTCACATTGTGGGGGTATGAGGATGAGGCAAGGCGCAGGAACGTCACAGATAAATATATAGCTGATCTTAAAAAAAAGATTGATAAAGAAAACCAGAGAAGGAATGATATCATAGACAATCTGGACGCGCTTATCAGGGAAGATGTTGAGAAAAAACTCGGGTCAATAGATCAGAACCTGCCTATGAATTCCGAAACGCCTGGAAGCCTGTATGACCGCCTTACAATACTGGCCCTTAGAAGCTATAATCTTAGAAAAGAAATAAGCCGCAAAGACATGGATATCGCCCATATAGAGAGATGTTCCAGAATGCTTGAACAGGTCCAGGAAAAATCCAGCGACCTTCTGGCATGCCTGAAAGAATTAATGGATGATATCTACACAGGAAAAAAGAAGATTAAATCTTACAAACAGCACAAGCTCTATAACGACCCGGCCTTAAACCCTGCCTTACGCAAGTAACTTTACAATTCGTGCATAGCACGAATTGTAAAGTTAGTGCATAATCACTTAGGAAGAATGTCTGAAAACTTTTTATATTTTATATCAAGGCTGTTACAGCGCCCTATAATATCTTCTATCGCATACCTTGAGGCCTTTGGCATGGCGATTATTACTTCGTTTATCTCCCTGGTCCTGACTATCCTTTCCATGTCTTCCCTCGCCCCCAAAACAGGCACCCCATGTATCCTGTGGCCTGTTTTTTCCTCATCATCATCCAGAAACCCAAGAGGCTCATAGTGAAGCAGTTTATTATTTTTTATCTCACGCAGGACAAACTCCCCCGCATCCCCAGCGCCATATATAAGGACCTTCTTTCCCGTAAGAGACGCCTGGTCAAATATCTCCTTATACACCCTTTCCAGTATCCTGGACCCTGATATCAAAAGAAACAACATCAGCCAGTCTATAATAAAGACTGTTCTCGAAAACCCCTGGAACCGCCATATAAAAAGTATCAGCGCGACTGACGCGACTGACGCAAAAAAGACAGCCTTAAATATATTCACAAGATCCAATACACTTACATATCTCCACATCCCTCTGTAAAGCCCGAATTTAAAAAACACTATGTATTTTACTATTAATATCAGCGGCAAAGACTTTATTATGATATCCTGGCTGTCTGTTGTTAAAACGCCCTCATATCTCAAGAGATTTGCCGAGACATAAGTCAGGCATATCAATATAAAATCCACCACTACTTCAAGTATCCTTCTTTTATGAAGCAGTATGCTGTTTAATATTACCTTTCCATTTTTCTTTTTTATGTTACTGAATTCTTCTTCTCCATAAACCTTGACCTTGCCTAAGAAAGACGCGAAATACACAAGGCTTATCGCCGCTAAAAGTATAAGGACAACTGTCACCGCAGGGCTGACAAACATGGAAAGGATGCTTATCGCGCCAAAGACTACACCTATAAAATAAAGAGAGGTTACTGTCTTTCTTTCAGAAAGCCCTAGGACTACCATTCTATGCGATATATGGTCTTTACCGCCCTGAAAGACCTTTCGCGAATTAACGCTTCTCATTAAAGTTACAAATATCGTATCAAATATAGGGACCGCTAAAATAAGAAGCGGGACAAAAAACACCATCACAAGATGGGCGGATTCTTTCCATGTCCCCTGTAAAGTTATGGCCCCTAACATAAAGCCTATAAACATGCTCCCTGAATCCCCCATAAAAATCTGAGCGGGATTAAAATTATATCTAAGGAATCCCAGGAGGCTTCCGGCTAAAATAAGCGCGGGCAGTCCCACTTCATAATTTCCGTTTAAAAGAGAATACGTAAATAATATTATACCTACTATAGCCCCTATCCCTCCTGAAAGGCCATCCATATTGTCCAGAAGATTAAAAGAATTTACAATAGCCGCTATCCACAATATAGTGAGAGGTATGCTTATGATAGGATAGGGTATAACATTGATTTTAATGCCAAAATTAACAAGCAAGGCCGCTATTATTATCTGGCTAAGGAGCTTTGTGTAAGGCTTCAGGCGCGCTATATCGTCAAATATCCCCACGCCAAAAATAAGGCACCCCGCCAATATTATCCCTATACTTTCAACACTAAACTTCACAAATATGGCATAAGGGATAATAAAACTTAAAAAAATAGCTACGCCGCCGAAAAGTGCTGTAGGATTTTTATTCCACCTGTCCTCGCGCGGCTTAGCGATATAGCCTTTTAATATAGCTGCCCGCTTAACAATAGGGGTAATGAGAAGAGATAAACTAAAAGATAATAAGAACGGCATCAGGTAGGCTTTTAGCATAAGCATATTGCGCGAAGCTTCGCTTCGCTACTCCATTATTTATTATAGTACTCTACTACGCTTTTTATTATGCCTTCCAGATTAAAGGTAGGTTTGAAACCGACTAATTTTTTCACTTTCGAAGTATCAGGCACGCGGCGCTGCATATCTTCAAAACCCTCTTCGTATGCCTTGTCATACGGTATATAGATTAATTTTGATTTACTCTTTGTAATCTCTATCACTTTTTTAGCGAGATTTTCTATAGAGATCTCCTCCTGGCTTCCGATATTAAATACCTGGCCTATGGCATCTTTATTATTCATCAGTTTAATAAGCGTCTTGATAACATCCTTTACGTGCAAAAAACACCTGGACTGCTTACCTGTTCCATATACTGTAATATTTTCATTTTTAAGCGCCTGATTGACAAACCTGGGTATTACCATACCATACGCGCCTGTCTGTCTGGGGCCGACTGTATTAAAAAGCCTGACTATTACAGTAGGGACCTTTTTCTCTTTCCAATAAATATAGGCAAGCATTTCATCCACTGCCTTGGCGGTAGAATACCCCCACCTTACTTTTAGCGGCGAGCCAAGGATCCTGTCATCGTCTTCCTTTAAAGGCCCATTTGTATTCTTGCCGTATATCTCTGATGTGGATGTGATAAGGGCCTTTTTATGATACCTGTGCACCATATCAAGAACCATTTCGCTGCCTTTTATATTCGTTATCAGGGAGTCTAATGGCTTTTTCACCACTAGATCTACGCCTACTGCCGCGGCCAGGTGATATACGACATCGCACCTTTCAACCAGTTTGTCCACCAGCGTCTCATTCATGATACTGCCTTCCACAAACTGGAATGACTTGCTGCCATCCAGATGAGCGATATTCTCAAACCTTCCGGTGGAAAGATTATCCAGCGCAACTACTTCATCCCCGCCCGCTAATAATTCATCGCTTAAGTGCGAACCTATAAATCCCGCCCCGCCAGTGATTAAAACTTTCATAAATGCCTCGTTACTACTGTTGAATCAGCGCGTTAATCCTGGAATTTGCATTAGCAATTATAATTATTTCTTAACCTATTATGGCTACAATAAATATTCTATTGCAATGCAACGCTAAAAAGTGTCTTACAAATTCCGGGATTACCCCGCCGATAAGCTTAAATCCTTTCAGGATTTAAGCTGGCGGCCCTTCGGGCAAATTTTGCTATTGCAAAATTTAGGTTAACGGCTATTTAGCTAATTCTAATTTCCTAATCCTCGTTTCGTGATCATCCACTCTACGACTGGTATCAAACAAAGCTGTCTTCATTGCGCTAAACTCTAAATCGATTCTATCAAATCTTAAATCGACTCTATCAAATCGCCTGTCATGCTCTTCTAGTTTAGTCATAATACTGCCATACTGTTCAGCCACAAGCCTGATTTCTGAGCGTAGAGCTTCAACCATCACGCCCATATGTCTTTCCATGCGACTTGACAAGCGGTTTTCCAACTCCGCAAAAGATCCTGTTAATTTTCTGTTCATAGCCATAGTTAACCTCCCTTTACCATATAAGACACATCTGGAGGCTATTTTCTTTCAAATATTTTTTTAAAACCACCACAACCTCGTAGAATGCCGTAGGCAACCTACGAGGTTTTTTGTAAAAGATTATTATACAACCTTTCAGTATCTTTTATCAATCTTTCTTTTGAAAATCGTTCTTTAACAATGACTCTGCCATATTCCCCGAATTTTCTTCTTTTTTCAGGATTATTTATCAGATCCAGCAGTTTCTGGCTAAAATCATTCTCATTTTCAGGCTCCGCCAGATATCCGTTTCTGCCATCCTGCACAATATCCGGCACGCCGCCTACTCTCGTAGCCACTACAGGCCTTCCAGCTGCCATAGCCTCTATAAGCGACACAGGAGTCCCTTCATTCAGGGACGTCAAAACCACTATATCCAGGCCTTCATAAATCGCCTTTAAATCCTTTACCCACCCCCTAAACTCAACAATATCTTTTATGCCTAATTCCCTCGTATATCTCTCCAACTCTCCTCTTAACTCCCCATCTCCAACAACCACTAACTTTACAAATGGTGCATGGCACGAATTGTAAAGTTGTTTAGCTATTTTAAACAGCATCTTATGATTTTTTATCGGCACCAGCCTGCCGACTATCCCAATATTAATAGTTCCTGAATTTTCCCTTAAAGGCAGCTTAAAAAGCTCATCCAGCTCAAACCCCAGCTCTATTACAGAAATTTTGCTCTCCGGCGCTATTTTAAACTTTTCAACCAATTCCTTCTTTAGATTGCCGCTAACCGTAATAATCTTATCTGTAAATAGCGCCAGCACCCTTTCTACCCATATAAAAAATAGCGTCTTAAATCTGCCAAAATAACCATGAAACACATGGCCATGAAATGTATGAACCAGCCTGGCCTTAAACCTGTCCCGCTGCGTCGGCGGGACAGGTGTCCCGCCGACGCAGCGGGACAGGTTACAGCGGGACAGGTTATAAAGCATCCCTGCCATCCTCCCCAGCGCCCCAGCCTTTGCCGTATGTGTATGTATAATATCGGGTTTTTCCTGCTTAATAATCTTATATATCTTCCAAAACGCCTCCCAGTCGTCTTTCCAGGACAACTCCCTGCCCAGTTCCTTCACAATAATCGGCTTAATGCCCTTCTTAGCGGCAAGATACATCATATCGCCTTCGCTCTTAGCCGCTTCACCGCACACAAGGACCGTGCCCGGAAATCCTTCGCTCAAAAGCGCCGCGTTCCTCGCCGGCCCGCCGATATTAAGCCTCGCAATTATCCTGACTATTTTAATCATCCAATTATCTTTCTTAGATTTTCTTCCACTTTACTCAAATTAACCTTGGATATCTCTCCTATTTTCCTGAAAATTACATCCGTTTTCAGTGTCCTGACAATCCCTGCGGCTAATGAAGGGTAAAGTAACCCTGCTTCTTTCCATTCAGAAATCTTAGTATCGCCTAAAAGCGCCCTATCCACATTACTGGTGATAGCTAAAATAATTACTTCCTGCCTTTTTGTATTATATGCTTCACTGCTTATAACTAACGCGGGCCTTTTCTTAAATCCTATCCCTTCGGAAAAACCGAAGTTTACCAATACTATATCCCCATATTTACATTTTATCATACGCCGCGTCCTTTTTATTTTCCCATACGCTATTCAACACAGGGTCTTTATCAGGATATGCGCTTATATCGGATAATTCTTTTCTTTCAACTTCATCCCGTAGCCTTTTCTGCACACACTCAAGCACATAATCTCTAATTGTTTTACCATGCAATGCCGCATATGCCTTGATCTGTCTGCGCTCTTCCGGTAACACATCAATACTCAGCCTCTCTCTGCCTAAATTTTTCTTCACCATATAAACACCTCCCCTTCATTATAAATATGCCACATTTGCACAAATGTGTCAATACACAAATTTGCTATTTATTTTCTTATAGTCCAGAAATCCGCGGAAAGGGTTTCGAGATATTCATAAGGCATGGTGAAGTAGCCGTCTTTGCCCCATTCAGTCCCCCAGGAATTGCGCACAAGGAACCTCTTTTGCTTCTGGTTATACCCTACTGCCAGGACAGCGTGCCCGCCAATGGCCTTCTCCTTTTTCCCGGGCATGCTGACCACGCCTGTCTTAGCGACTCTCTGGGACTGGAAACTCTCATAGACAGTAAAACCGAACACAAAGGGATATCCTTCAGCCAGGCAGGTAAGCATCTCATGCAGAGCGCCTATGCGATGATAGGATTCTATGCGATGCCTTTTGGCCTCTAAATAACACTTTTTAGCGGGTTTCTTCGCAAATCTCTCGATCAAATACGGCCATGTCTTTTCCCAGCAGGCCCCTTGTTTTCTTAGCGTCTTTATCCCATCCCTCAAAGACGCGCCTGAATCATAATCCACTGTCCCTTCCAGGGCCCTCTCATTGTAATAAATAAACAACCTGCTCACATCCGTATAATCCGACTCCGTGAGTCGCCGTAGGCGACTCACGGAGTCGGATTGGTCATCTTTTCTATCCAAATACTCCAGATTCCCAGCCAAGGCATTTGCGGTACAGCTCCCAAGCTCCTCCTGATTTTCAACCGATGAGCAAAGACGCCTCAAGTCCACTTCCTTCGGCAGCCTCACAACAGGCCTTATGGCGCTATAAAGATAATCTCTCTGATCCGGCCTATCCGGCACCCAACCGTAACCTCTAATCATTATCTATGCTCCTAATCAATCCGAAATATAATATTCCTAATTTTCCCTGCGTTTGTTTTATGCTTTTGTATTTTCCAGAATCTGCATAAATATTCTAAACTCATGTTCTTCCCCTTTTAAGAATATTTTAGATTCCTTTACTACCGTATAAATAAAATGATTTTTCGCCTTGAATTTATTCAGATAACCCCTGCTTAAGGGATCCGAACTACGCTACCTGTAGACGCTGGCTTTCCTTGGATGCTCGCGGGAAAGAAATTTTTACTCCGCGCCCTAAAGTTTCAGCCAAGCGCACCAGAGTATCAAGCGTCAAGTTCCTTTCCTGTCCAGTCTCAATCTGAGAAATAAATTGCTGGGATACACCGAGCTTACGCGCCAACTCTGCCTGTTTTAAATGCTTCTCTTCCCTTAACTCAGCTATCTTCTGGGCAAGAGCAACTTTTGCGCGCTCAAGCTCATAAAGGCGCTTAAACTCTTTGTCTTTTAACTTCTCTTTGAGACTGATTTCAATATTTTCTAACTTTATTTTTTTCATTGTATTCACTCCTTAAGGTTCAATTCGTTCAATATTTACTCCCAAAGCCTCTACTTCGTTCTTCCTATTTAAACATAATTTCAGATCATACTCAGATATTCTTTTCACATGCTTCTTAATAGCATGAACCAATATTGCCCTATCGCGCAAGTAGAAGAAGTAAAATATCCGATTATCTCTAGGCCTTAACTCATATATTCCATCTTTTAAATAATCTGCCATTGGTCTGCGCAGATTATGGCCTTGGTTCTTCAATTCAGCGATATAGGCGTAAACCTTAGCCTGCTCTTTGTCGGTTAAGTTATGTATAAATTCCTTAACCGGCTTACAGCCATTTTGGTCCACAAAATAATATATGCCTTTAAGCATATCTTTTTTCCCTTACTTAAAATATACAAGATATAACTTGTTTTGTCAAGATAATTTTTGGAAGCTTTCCTTTAATTCAATATATTGCATGTTATTTCTCCAAAGTGCTGTTTTCAGCACTTATACGAAATAGCATGAGCTATAAAATACAAAATTCAATCTATAAACTCCCTATGCCACAACTCCAGGAATAGAAGGCTCCATATCCTCGCGCCGTTGTTGGCTTTAGCGGCCACGTGTTCATCCAAAAGCTTTTTCACGCTGTCTCTTTTAAAATAACCTCTCTTCAGGCTTTTATCGCTCATCAGTATATCATAAACATAATCTTTTAGGTCTACCCTGAACCATTTATCAACAGGTATCGCAAACCCCATTTTCCTTCTTTCCAGTATCTCATCCGGCAGTTTCCCGCGAAGCGCCTTCTTAAGTATATATTTAAGCCTCACGCCTTTTATCTTCAGATTACCCGGCATAGCCGCGCAGAACTCCATCATCTTATGGTCAAGGAATGGCGAACGGCCTTCCAGGGAATTAGCCATTGTGGCGATATCCATTTTGACAATAAGGTCGTCCAGGAGATTTGTCCTTATGTCAGTATGCATCACCTGATCCAGTATATCTTTTGAGCCGCATTCATTAAAGGCGTTATCTATGTAATAAAAGGGCCTTCTTGAGGCGTGTTCCCTCTTAAAGCTGTCTGAAAATAATAAGTCTTTTTCAAAATCTCTGAAAATACTGACCCAGTTGTAATGCCTTACGCGATAAGGCTCTTCTGCCATCATTATGAACCGCTTAAGTTTCCTTGAGAGATTGTTCTGCCCAATAGGCTCCGGCATAATTTTTATAGCATTTGCCAGTATCCACTTTCTTAAAAAATACGGCGCCCTGCTTAACATCTCCGCGTACCTCGCCGCCATAAACCTCTCATACCCTCCGAAATTCTCATCTCCTCCATCCCCGTTCAACGCCACAGTAACTTCCTTCCTGGTCATCTGGGCGACATAATAACTCGGCAAAGCAGAAGAATCAGCATAAGGCTCGTTATAAAGCCACACAAGCTTTGGCAAAAGCTCTATAGCGTTTGGCCTCACGATATATTCGCGGTGTTCTGTATTGAATTTTTTAGCGATCATGGCGGCGTATCTCAGCTCGCTATGGCTTTCTTCCTCAAAGCCTATTGAAAACGTCTTTACCCGCTTTGAGCTTAACCTGCTCATCATGTAAACTACAGCGCTTGAGTCAATCCCTCCGCTTAAAAAAGCGCCGAGCGGGACATCGCTTATAAGCCTGATCTTAGTGCATTCCTCAAGAAGCCCCATCGCCTTGTCGCAATAGTCTCTCTCCGTCATCTTGATTTTCTTAGAAAAATCCAGCTCCCAGTATTTCTGAAGCCGGATATTGCCTTTTTCATATAGCATAAAATGCGCGGGAGGAAACTTCATGATATTTTTAAACATAGTTTCAGGCGTAGGCGTATACCCGTAACTAAGATAATCTGTTATGGCAGGCCTGTTGACTTCTACGGAAACTTCTGGATCCTGAAGGATAGCCTTTATTTCAGAAGCAAAAACGAGTGACTGATTCCTGTAATGATAATATAACGGCTTTTTTCCAACTCTGTCCTTGGCTATAAAAAGCCTTTCTTTCCTGTTATCCCATATAGCAAACGCGAACGGCCCTCTTAAATCCTTAAGGCAATCCACGCCTTTTTCCTCATACAAGTGCAGGATCACTTCAGTGTCAGTATGCGACTTGAATAAATGGCCTCTTTCTATTAACCCTTTCTTGAGCTCTAAAAAATTATAGATCTCCCCGTTTAGAACTATCCATATCGATCCGTCTTCATTACTCATAGGCTGATGCCCAGCCTCTGACAGATCAATAATCGCCAGCCTCCTGTGCCCCAATCCAATTCCAATCCCTGTCCCTTGTCTCTTGCCCCTTGTTCCTATATACACCCCCTCGCTATCCGGCCCCCTATGCGCCAACACCCCGCACATTTTGCGTATAAGTTCTTCGCCAAGGCCCCCATTCAAGCTAATCTTCCCGCATATCCCGCACATATATCTCCCTCTACCTGCGCCTTAAAGTTTAACTATATGCAATACTAAAATCTTATAGTTATACAAATACATTAAACCTCGCAGGTTGCCGTAGGCATCCTGCGAGGTTGGTGTGGTCTATAAACACCCCCTCGCTATCCAGCCCTCTATGCCCCAAACCCCGCACATTTTACGTATAAGGCCTTCGTCAACCGCTTGTCTTTAAAAAAACCACCTTCATTTTTTTATTTAACTGCCAAACCAATAAATTTATCAAGATAATCCGCCAAAAACATCGGGATATTAATAAGATTATTATCTTTTTTAAAGTTCTTTAGCGAAAATCTTACCCGTATAGACGGAGCATATTTTTGATTATACAAAGCGAAACTTTTGCCGCGCACATTTTCATCCGATTTAACTTCTATAGGAAGAATTTCATTACCGCGCTGAATCGTAAAATCAACCTCTGCTGTCGCGCCGCTAGACCAGTATCTTGGCAAACCTTCATATTGAGCCGCAAGACTTTGCAAAATATAGTTCTCAGAAAGCGCTCCTTTAAATTCCGAAAACAACCTGTTGCCTTCATTGAACGACACAGGATCGAGAAGCGCAAGCCGGCGCAAAAGTCCGACATCAACCGCGTAAAGTTTAAACGCGCCTGGATCGTCATACGCCGACACAGGAAGGCTTGGTTTTGTATTACGATATATTTTGTACGCAAGCCCCGCGTTACAAAGCCATACAAGCGCATCTTCATACTCTCTTGCCCTTACCCCCTCTTTAACCGAGCGATACATAAATTTTTTATTCTCTCTTGAAAGTTGGGAGGGAATGGACGACCAAATCAAACCCAATTTGGCAATATTTTTTATTTCCGCGTGTTTTGAGAAGTCAAGCTCATACGCATTCAATATATCCCCTAATATTTTTTGCACCCGGCTGATATCATTTTCTTCGGCCCAAACGCGCACTGATTCCGGCATTCCTCCGGTAATAAAGTACACTTTTAATTTTTCATATAACTGATTGAAAAAAATATCCGGAATAGGGTCCAAACAGTCAATGCTGTCAATATATTGAACAAGTTTTTCTTCTTTTAATGCCCATAAAAACTCTATAAATGTCATCGGATGCATAGATAGAAATTCAACTTTTCCAACGGGAAACGACGCCGGTTTCGAAACCCTGATTCCCAGCAATGACCCTGCGCAGGCAATATGATACCCGGGAGCTGTTTCACAAAAATATTTCAACGCGTTAAGCGCTGCATTGCATTCCTGGATTTCATCAAAAATAATAAGCGTCTTTTCTTGAAAAATCGGAGCGCCGTTAATCAAAGCAAGATTTTGAATAATTCTATGAGTATCTTTGGTTGTTTCAAAATATTGTTTTAATTCATTTTGTTCATCAAAATTAAAATAAGCTATATTTTCGTAATATTTTTTACCAAATTCCTTTAACAGCCAAGTCTTCCCAACCTGGCGAACGCCCTTTAAAACAAGAGGTTTTCGCTGTTCCGACTTTTTCCATAAAATTAATTTGTCTATTATTATTCGTCTCATAGGTCATAAGCCATGGTTTTGTCTTCAATAACCAAAACCATAGACATATTTTGATTTAATTTATGTGATTAAAATCACACTTATATAACCAAAGTATACACTAAATATCAAAAAAATACAACTCTTTTTTAAGCCTCTAATAAAATATCAAAAAAACTTCATGCCACCGCAGATAAGTGTCCACCTACTCACTATCCTGCCCCCTATGCGCCAACACCCCGCACATCTTTCGCACAAGGCCCTCGCTAACCGCCCCATTCAAGCTAATCTTCCCGCATATCCCGCACATATATCTCCCTCTATTTACAACTCCAACAGCCACTTATAAATAGGCTTAACCGTTATAACTTTCCCTTCTAACACAATTTTTTCTTCAGTATCTTCAGTCAAAATAAGCGCGGCCTTCAACTTAAGTTCATCCATGGCTTTTATAAGCGCGTTAAGCTCTCTCGATCTCGTTTTTTCGTTATCCAAATGATCCACAACCTGGATAAGCAATAGATCATTTTTGCCGGACTTAACTAAGAAATCTACTTCCAGATTATTTGTGGTTTTATAATAATAAATCTCCTGGAACTTACGCCTGAGCTCAAGAAATACCAGATTTTCTAAAAACTTTCCCTTATTCTTGGAAAATTGGAACGCAACCGCTTCCACTAAACCATTGTCAATACAGTAGATCTTCTTGAGAGAAACAAACTGCTGTTTGAGAGAATAAGAAAACCTGCTGATGAGGAATATCAAATAGCTGTTTTCCAAAAAATCCGCGTAGCTCTTGATAGTATTCATACTGCCTACCCCAAGAATCTTTTTCAGATTATTATAAGAGAATGTCCCGCCGATATTACTCAAAAGATACAGGCCAAGTTCCCGCAGAGGTTTAACCCGCTTAATACCGTATCTCGCCACGATGTCCCGGTAGAGAATATCCTCGTATACCCGTTTCAAAAGGGCTGCATCTTGATATTTTAGATATTCGGGCATGCCTCCATGCTTAAGATATTCAGCAAAATGCTTCTTTATAACAGCTCTTTCTGACGTCAGAGATAGGCTGTTCCTGGATAACAGAAAGCCCTTGAAAGAGAGAAATTCAATGAAAGAGAATGGAAATAATTCGACGTTAACGTTCCTGCCGGTCAGTTTCGCGCCAAGCTCCCTGCTAAGCAATGAGGCATTCGAGCCTGTGATAAAAAATTTACATCCTTTACCTTGCATTCGGCGCACAAACACTTCCCATTGGGGAACGTTTTGAACCTCATCGAAAAAGAAAACCTTTTTATCCCCGTATAACTCCAGAAACACCTCATAAAGATGATTAAAATCCTCAACATTAAAGTCCACAAGGCGTTCATCTTCAAAATTAAGATAATAAACACCTTTCTTATAGAGATTATTGATAACCTGATTAAGCAGTGTAGATTTGCCTGAACGGCGCACACCTGAAACAACTACCGCATGGGGTAAAGTCGCGTGCCGTAAAGCAGCGTTCAGCGCTACCCTGGAAATACCAATATCTATATCCTGACGGTCTTTTTCTTGTTCAAGGACGATTTCTTTTAATAATGACTTATGCATACCGAACCCCTTAGTTCTCATTGATAATGAGAGTATATCATATATACCTATCATTGTCAATGAGAACAATCAAATACCTCTAATAGCTTCCCTAAAACCCCGCAGGTGGCCCCAACCTCGCAGGTTGCCGTAGGCATCCTGCGAGGTTGGGGTGGTTAAAAAACCTCGTTTATATTTTGCTTCAAGCAGCCTTTACCCTAAACCCCACTCATAACACATTGCCTGCCCATAGTTCGGACAAAAAATCTCTCCAAGGCATAATATGTATTTTGCCGCTAACTCTTTTTTCCTTTTCATTGCACACAAGCACAGCTTTTTTTGGAGAATATTCTTCAATAAATGCCTTCAATGACTTCAAATCCCTGCCATCAATCCTGCTTGAACCTTTTACTTCCACAGCCACTTCTCCCTTTCCAAGCACAAAATCCACCTCCAACCCTGATTTTGTCCTCCAAAAATTAATATCAAAATCTGACTCGCTGTAAGAACGATAGGCGTTTATT
>Ga0172375_10002581_pt1 | contig 28134 bp, 29 predicted proteins | sample LakKiv1m_FD_114537 | JGI IMG/M metagenome (GOLD analysis project Ga0172375, IMG submission 114537) | Freshwater microbial communities from Kabuno Bay, South-Kivu, Congo - kab_092012_11.1m | ecosystem: Environmental > Aquatic > Freshwater > Lake | place: Democratic Republic of the Congo... | reverse complement strand
GCCCAGGGGCATGGAGCGGCGGTGCTTTTTTGTGTGCAGCGGGGTGATGCCGATTCTTTTGCGCCAGCCAGCTTGATCGACCCCTATTACGCCACCATGCTCGCCAAGGCCGCCCAGGCCGGGGTGCGGGTGCTGGCGTGGCAGGCCACGGTGAGTCCGGCGGCGATTGTCGTCAGCCGGCCGCTGCCCGTGGCGTATTGATTCGCTCATTAATCAGGTGGCAGAGGGCATGACGGAAGCGGGAAAAAGGGCAGTGGTACTTCTAAGTGGCGGGCTTGATTCCGCCACGGTGCTGGCCATTGCCCAGGGCAAGGGCTACGACTGCTGCTGTCTCAGTTTCAGCTATGGCCAACGTCATGTCAATGAATTGACACAGGCGCGGGCGGTGGCCTCGCGGGCTCGGGTGGCGCAACACCTGGTTCTCCAGCTCGATCTCGCGGCCATTGGCGGCTCGGCCCTCACCAGTGAGTTGGCGGTGCCCAAGGGGCGGGCGCTGGAGGCGATGGCGGCCGAGATTCCGGTCACTTACGTGCCGGGCCGCAATACCATCTTCCTCTCCTATGCCGTGGCCTGGGCCGAGGTGCTGGGCGCGGCCGACATCTTCATCGGGGTCAACGCCCTCGACTACAGCGGCTACCCCGACTGCCGGCCTGAATTTCTCGCCGCTTTCGAGGCGGTGGCCAATCTGGGCACCAAGGCCGGGGTGACCGGTGAGCGGCGTTTTACCATCCATGCCCCCTTGCTGCGGTTGACCAAGGCGGAGATCATCCGCCAGGGGCTGGCCCTTGGTGTTGACTATGCCCTCACCCATAGCTGCTATGATCCGGACGCGGCGGGCCGTGCCTGTGGCGCTTGCGATTCCTGCCTGTTGCGGCTCAAGGGCTTTGCCGAGGCTGGAGTGGCCGATCCCGCGCCCTACCAATTCCAAGGATAATGCCATGACCACGGCGCTTGCTACCGCGACCAAGAACCTCGGCCAGCTTTTCATGGTGGGGCTGCCCGGCCCTGAGTTGGATGACTCCACCCGCGACCTCATCGCCCGGTGTGGCATCAATCATTTCATCCTGTTCAAGCGGAACGTGGTGGCGCCGGCGCAGCTTGCGGCGTTATGTTCCGCCCTGGCCGATGCTTGCCGGGAAGCGGGCCTGATGGCGCCGCTTATTTCCATCGATCAGGAGGGCGGCACCGTGGCGCGGTTGCCGGCGCCGTTCACCCAGTTTCCGGACGCCCGGGTGTTGGCCGAGGGGCCGGAGCCGGAAGCGGCCTTGCGCCATTATGCCGAGACCTGCGCCCACGAGTTGCTGAGCGTTGGCATCAATATGAACCTGGCCCCGGTGCTTGATTTGTGTCCGGCCGGCGCGGGGCGCTTCATGGAGCGCCGTTCCTTGGGCGGCGAGCCTGAAGTTGTGGCCCGCCTGGGATGCCTCGTAATCGAGGCCATGCAGGCGCAGGGCCTGGCCGCCTGCGCCAAGCATTTCCCCGGCCTCGGGGCGGCCATCCTCGACCCGCACCAAGTGCTGCCGGTGGTGGAGCGGCCGGCCCCCGAGTTGCGCCGTCTCGATCTGCCGCCCTTTGCCGCCGCCTGCAAGGCCGGGGTGGCGGCGGTAATGACCTCGCATACCATTTATAGCGGGCTGGACCGGGAAACGCCGGCCACGCTGTCACCGATCATTCTCCAGGGGTTGCTGCGTAATGAACTCGGCTATGACGGCCTGGTGATCACCGACGATCTGGAGATGGGCGCTATCGAGAACGCCCAGTCGGTGGCCGCCGCCTCGCTGGCCGCTTTCGCTGCCGGGGCTGACATGCTGCTCATCTGCCACGATCATGAAAAGATCCGTGCTGCCTGTACCGTCATGGTGGCCGCACTCCGGGACGGCCAAATCGATGCCGGCCGCGTCCGGCAATCCCTCGGGCGGGTCACGGCGGCGCAGCACCGTTTTGCCGGCCCATGAGGTTTTCGCGGTTGCCAGTTCCTGTGGACATGCTTATGGGTAAGGGAGAGAGGGGGCGAATAAATTGCCTTGCAACTCAGTTTGCGAGTGGGTAAGGTCGCCGCCGCGTGGTATATTGGAACTAAAGGAAGTGCCAGCAGCAACCGCTGCTGTTTATTCACTCTCATGGGAGGGACTATGGAGCTTCAGATTGAAGGCCGCAACGTGGACATCCGTAATTCCTGGCAGGAGAAGATCAACGAAGAAAAAGAGCGGCTTGGCCGGCATCATCCAGGACTGGTGCACCATCTGCGGGTTGCTATCGAGGAGACGCCCGGTCACAAGAGCGGCGGCTTCGAGGTGAGGGTGGTGGCCTCGGTGCCCAACGACACCCAGGTGGTGACCAGGAGGGGAGAGTCGGTGCGGCCGCTCCTGGTCGAGGCGTTTGATACCTTGGGGCTGTTGCTCAAGGAGTTGCAGCGCAAGCGCCGGCAGCCCCACAAGGTGCAGGAGGAAAGTGGCGCCGGGTCTCTTGCTGGTACCGTGAAATCGCTTTTCCCGCAAGAGGCCTACGGCTTTATCGTCACGTCCGATGGCGAGGAGGTCTATTTCCATGAAAATGCCCTGAAGGATCTTGCCCTTGATGAGTTGGCCGAGGGGGCGCTGGTCCATTTTGGCCTCGGTGAGGGCGATAAGGGGCCGACTGCTGCCTGGGTGCGGGCCGGCAAGTAAAAACGAGAAGGATGTGATGTAATGACGCTTGCCGCCCAGATGGATATTGGTGACGAGTATCTGGCGCGGCCGGAAGGGGAGCTGTGCGCCCGGATTGCCGAGCGTAAACAGGAATTGGGCGACCGGCTCCTCATCCTGGGCCATCATTACCAGCAGGACGCAGTATACCAGTTTGCCGACGCCACTGGCGACTCGCTGAAGCTGGCCCGTTTTGCCGCCGAGGCGCGGAATCGGAAGTACATTGTGTTCTGTGGCGTCCACTTCATGGCCGAATCGGCCGACATCCTCACTGCCGATGACCAGATCGTCATCCTGCCGGACTTGCGGGCTGGTTGCCCAATGGCCGACATGGCCAGCCGCGAGGAAGTGGAGTGGGCCTGGCGGGAATTGGCCCAGGTGGCCGGCGGGCGGGTGATTCCAGTCACTTATGTCAATTCATCCGCCCTGATCAAGGATTTTGTCGGCAACCAGGGAGGCTCGGTCTGCACCTCTTCCAATGCCGAGCGGGTGCTGACCTGGGCCCTTGCCCGAGGCGAGAAGGTATTTTTCTTCCCGGACGAGCACCTCGGCCGCAACTCCGCCCATGCCCTCGGCATTCCGGCTGATGAAGTGGTGCTCTGGCGGCGCGGCGGGAAACTCGGTGGCAACACTTCGGCGCAGTTGCAAAAGGCCAAGGTTATCCTCTGGGACGGCTACTGCACCGTGCATATGCAATTCAAGGCCGAGCACGTGGCCATGTGGCGGGACAAGGAGCCGGGTATCAAGGTGATCGTCCATCCTGAATGCCGCCATGAGGTGGTGCAGGCGGCTGACCAGTATGGCTCCACCGAGGGCATCATTAAGGCGGTGAGCGGCTCGCCGGCCGGTTCCTCTTGGGCGGTCGGCACCGAAATCAATCTGGTGCAGCGCCTTGCCCGACAGCAGCCCGACAAGAAGATACATTCCCTTTCCCCCTTTCAGTGCCTATGTTCCACGATGTACCGCATCAAGCCGGCGTATCTCCTCTGGGTGCTCGACCACCTGGCCCGCGGTGAGGTGGTGAATCACATCACGGTGCCGCCCCAGGTTGCGTCCGGTGCCAAGCTGGCCCTGGACCGCATGCTGACCATCTGATTCTGGCCATCGCGAATGAGACGCGCCTACTTCGACAACAACGCCTCCACCCCGATCGATCCGGGGGTGCGCGAGGTGATGTTGCCCTATCTGACTGACCATTACGGCAATCCCTCCAGCGGCCACAGCTTTGGCGAGCGGGCGCGGCAGGGGGTGGAGGAGGCGCGCGGCCAGGTGGCGGCCCTGCTCAATTGCGCGCCGGACCGCATCGTGTTGAACAGTGGCGGCAGCGAGGCGAATAATGCCGCGATCCTGAGCGCGGTGCTGGCCAACCCGGCGAAAAAGCATATTGTTTCGTCCCAGGTGGAACATGACTCGGTGTTGGCGCCGCTAAAGTTCCTCGCCCGGCTTGGCTATGAGGTCGAACTGCTGCCAGTGGATGGCCAGGGCGCTCTTGACCTTGACCAGTTGTCCCGCGCCATCCGGCCGGACACCGCCCTGGTCTCGCTAATGGCCGCCAACAACGAAACCGGCGTGCTGTGGGATCTCGCTGCCATCAGCGTCATTTGCCGGGCGCGTGGCGTGCCCTTCCATACCGATGCCATCCAGGCCGCCGGCAAGGTGCCCCTCGATATGGCGGCCGTGCCGGTGGATTACCTGACCGTGGCGGGCCATAAACTCCATGGGCCCAAGGGCAGCGGCGCCTTCTATGTCCGGCGCTCAGCGCCGGTCACGCCATTGGTTATGGGCGCTGGCCAGGAAAACGGCCGCCGCGCTGGCACCGAAAACGTGGCTGCCATTGTAGGTTTCGGGAAGGCCTGTGACCTTGCCACCGCGCACCTCGCTGTCTATCATCGCCGGGTGGCCGCTCTGCGCGACCGGATCGAGGCGTTCATCATGGCCGAGATTCCGGAGGCGCGGGTCAACGGCCAGGGGGGGCAGCGCTTGGCCAATACCCTCAACGTCAGCTTTGCCGGTTGCTCATCGGCCCAGCTCATCCAGGACCTTGACGACAGCGGCTTCGCGGTCTCGGCCCATTCCGCCTGCCAGAGCGGCGACCTCGATCCCTCCCACGTGCTGCTCGCCATGGGGGTGCCGGAGGAGTATCGCCACGGCACTTTGCGCGTCAGCCTGAGCCGTTTCACCGCCGAGACCGAGGTGGACGGTTTCCTGGCCGCGTTGCCCGAGGCGGTAAGGAAATCACGCCAGGGTTTTGTTTGGTGAGCGCGCTTTCCTTTTGAGTACAGTATGTTATCGTTTTGGCGCCATTCTTTTCTGTTGACCTGACCGCTTCCCTCCCCGTATAGTGTCGCTTGATTGCGCCCCGCCTGCGGCAGGAGGGGCCTGGGGCTTAACGCCAAAGGCAAAAAGGCATGTGCGGCATTGTCGGGTATGTGGGGCACCGCAAGGTGGTGCCTATCCTGCTTGAGGGGTTGCGGCGACTCGAATACCGGGGCTATGATTCCGCCGGGCTGGTCTATGTGGCGGGGAAAAAGCTGGTCAAGCACCGGGCGCCCGGCAAACTCGGTTGCCTTGAAGAGAAACTTGAGGCGGTCCGCGACACCAAGAGCCACATCGGCCTTGGTCATACCCGCTGGGCCACCCACGGCGCGCCGTGCGAGCTGAACGCCCATCCGCACAGCGACTGCACCGGCAATCTGGTGGTGGTCCACAACGGCATCATCGAAAATTACCAGACCCTGCGCGAGGAGTTGCGGCAGCAGGGGCACACCTTTACCTCGGAGACCGACACCGAGGTGCTCGCCCATCTCATTGAAGCGAATCTCAATGGCGACCTGGTCACCGCGGTGCGCAAGGCCCTTAAAAGGGTAGAGGGCTCCTTTGCCCTCGGCGTGCTGTGGGCCGGCCAGCCTGACATCATCGTCGCCGCCCGTAACCAGAGTCCCCTGGTGTTGGGAGTGCAGGAGGGCGGCTGCCTGATGGCCTCCGATATTCCGGCTCTCTTGCCTTATACCCGCGAGGTGGTCTTTCTGGAGGATCAGGAACTGGCGGTGCTGCGGGCTACTGGTTTCGAGGTGCAGAAACTCGCCACTGGCCGCAAGGTGGCCAAGGTGGTGCGGACCATCGACTGGAACGCGGCCATGGCCGAGAAGGCCGGTTTCCGCCACTTCATGCTCAAGGAGATCTTCGAGCAACCCCAGGCGATCCTTTCCACTTTCCGCGGCCGGGTCAACCCGGAGGAGGGCGCCATCTCCCTGCCGGAGGTCGCCCTCACCGCCAAGGAGATCAAGGGGCTTTCCCGTATCGTGCTGGTGGCGTGTGGCACCTCCTGGCATGCGGCCCTGGTGGCCAAATACTGGCTGGAGAAATATGTCGGCATTCCGGTGGAGGTGGATATCGCCTCGGAGTTCCGCTATCGCCGCCTGCTGCTCGATAAATCGGTCATGGTGATTCCCATCTCCCAGTCCGGCGAGACTGCCGATACCCTGGCCGGACTCCGGCTGGCCAAGAAGATGAAGGCGCGGATCATCGCCATCTGCAACGTGGTGGGCAGCACCATCACCCGCGAGGCGCACGGCACCATCTACACCCACGCTGGCCCGGAAATCGGCGTCGCCTCCACCAAGGCCTTTACCTGCCAGCTCGCAGCCCTCTATCTCCTCACCCTTTACCTGGCCCAAGTGCGCGGTACCGTGGAGGCCAGGGAGCGCAAGAAGTTGATTCAGGGGCTGGTCGATTTGCCCGCGGTGCTGGAGGGGGAGTTGCCGCGGATTAAGGAAGAAACCGGCGCCCTGGCCCGGGAGTTTGCCCAGAGTCGCGATTTCCTCTACCTCGGCCGGGGCGAGCATTTTCCCATTGCCTTGGAGGGGGCGCTCAAACTCAAGGAGATTTCCTATATCCACGCCGAGGGTTATGCCGCCGGTGAGATGAAGCATGGCCCCATCGCCTTGATCGACCGGGAGATGCCGGTACTGGCCATTGCGCCGAAGGATGGCGTTTACGACAAGGTGATCTCCAATGTGGAGGAGGTCAAGGCCCGGAGCGGGAGGTTGATCCTGATCGGCAGCAAGGGCGACAAAGGGTTGTCCCGCATGAGCGAGCATGTGCTTCTGTTGCCTTTGGTGGCGGCGGATTTGAACCCCATCCTCTATGCCATCCCGTTGCAGCTTCTGGCCTATGAGATCGCCAACCTCCGGGGGTGTGATGTGGACCAGCCGCGCAACCTGGCCAAGAGTGTCACGGTGGAGTAGCAGGGCCATGAAGATTCTGGTCACCGGCGGGGCGGGGTTCATTGGGTCCAATGTGGTGGATGGCTATATTGCTGCCGGTCATGATGTCACGGTGGTCGACAATCTGTACACCGGCAAGCGGGAAAATTTGCACCCCAAGGCGCGATTTCATCTCATGGACATCCGCTCGCCGGAACTTGTCGCCCTCCTTGCCCGGGAGCGGTTCGATGTGGTGAATCATCATGCCGCGCAGATGTCGGTACCGGCATCGGTGGCCGATCCATTTTTCGATGCCCAGGTGAATGTCCTGGGGTTTATTAATGTTCTTGAGGCGGCGCGAACCACTGGGGTGAAGAAGATCATCTTCATCTCCTCTGGCGGTGCCATCTACGGCGAGGCTGCCGAGTATCCTACCCCGGAGACGGCGCAACCGGTGCCGCTTTCCCCTTATGCTATTACCAAGGCAGTTTCCGAGCAGTACCTCTATTTCTATCGTCACCAGTATGGGCTTGACTATACCGTACTCCGCTATGCCAATGTCTATGGCCCACGGCAGGTGCCGCATGGTGAGGCAGGGGTGGTCGCGATTTTCATGGATCGCTTGCTTCTCGGTCATCCATGTACCGTTTATCATTTCCCCGGTGAGCCGTTGGGCATGGCCCGCGATTATTGCTATGTGGGTGATGTGGTAGCGGCCAACCTGCTTGCCTTGGAAAAGGGGAGCGGCGAGGCAGTGAACATCGGTACCGGCGCGCCAACCCGGACGCGGGAACTGTTCGAAGCCGTGTTGGCGGCGTTTCGGGCCGCGCGGCCGGAGGTTGATCCGGAGTTGGCGATGCCCCTCAGCGGCACCGCCCGGTTGGGCGATCTTTCGCGGAGTTGCCTCTGTGTGGACAAGGCGAAAACGGTATTGGGGTTTGTCGCGAAATGGCAGTTGGGTAAAGGATTGGCGGCTACGCTGACTTGGCGCCTGGCCAAGGCGGATGCCTGATCTTGGGTTCACGAACAACTCGAGAGGGAGAAGGCATGAACGGCATGGAATCGGACGACGTGGCGGCAAAGGATATCCGGTTGGATCCTTGCATCCGGGGCTTGCTTGACCGGATGCCGGAAACGGTGGGGCAAACGCTTTCCGATGAACAACTCTGTTGTCTTAAAAATGCCTTGGGCGCCCATCGGGGTGGCCGGCACAAGTTGGATCTGCGCGGTTCTTTGGGCCTCTGGCGCTGGCACTATTATTATGTCTTGCTGGTAGGTCGCGAGCGGCGGCAGCTTTCCCGCAAGGAGCTCCGCATGGCGCGCACTGCCAAGGCCGTATTTGTGGCCGCGTTTCTGCTTTTTTCTACACTGACCGGGGTGGTGATTGTCTATCTTCTGAAATCCGCCCTGGGTATCAACCTGTTGCCCAAACACAGTTTAGGCCTTTGGGGATGGTTCAAGGCGCACATTCTTTCCTAGGCACGGTGCATGGTGGCAGCGGTGGCGGTTGGTGATGTTATTTCCCGACCGAGATGTCGGTGCCAAGTTTCTTCACGGTCTTGGCGCCGATTCCCTTCACCTTGGCCAGGTCGTTGATGGATTTGAAAGGACCGTTTTTCTCGCGGTAGTCGACAATGGCCTGGGCCTTGGCCGGCCCGATGCCCGACAGGGTGGAAAGTTCCTGGGTATTAGCCGTGTTGATGTTGATGGCAGCAAAGGCCGTGGCGGCCATCAGCAGTACTCCGCACAGGGTCGCAGCAAAAAATTTGACCATATCCCCTCCTCCTTATGCTTATGATTTCATTGTGGTGCCACCATGCACCGTGATTTACCAAGATATTTAACAGTCAGGCTTTTGATCATTTTTGCCAGCGGATCAGAATCGGACTCTTTTGCTTTTTAAGGAGGAAAAAGGAAACGCGGCCGCCGACCTTTTTGTAAAAGGGTATTTTAATGATATGATGCCTGTCAAGTTTATTCTTTCCAGAACCACAGGAGCGAGACACAACCAACACCATCGAATCGCTGAACATGTCCCTGCGGAAGGTGATCAAGAACCGGGGCTCCTTCCCGAACGACGAGGCGATGTTCAAGCTGCTGTATCTGGCCTTGACCAATATCGCGAAACGCTGGACAATGCCGATCAAGAACTGGGAATCAGCCCTGAACCAGTTCCGCATCATGTTCGACGGCAGGCTGCCGGAATTCTAACCCCAAATGCCATTTACACAACAGGCCCAAGAAACTCGGCAACCGCTCCCCTGCGGCGTTTGAGCGCAAGTATCACGAGCAGCAGGGGGTTGCGTGATTATTGGGTATCCACTATTGCCGACAGACTTCATTCTCCGTTTTGTCTGGTATTTTCTGCACCAATTGGCTAGAAAAAAGAGTGCTTGCCGTTGAATCCCCTTGTGTGCATGGAGTGTGTATGATCATCCCTGTTATCCTGGCCGGCGGTTCCGGCACCCGGCTCTGGCCGCTTTCGCGCGAGCTGTACCCCAAGCAGTTGCTGCCGCTCACCGGCGAGCAGACTATGCTCCAGCAGACCGTGGCCAGGGCGGGTGCGGTGGCAACGGTAGGCGCGTCCATTGTGGTGTGTATCGATGATCATCGCTTCATGGTGGCAGAGCAATTGCGGGCCATCGGCGAGAAGGCCACCGTGCTTATTGAGCCGGTAGGTCGGGATACTGCCCCGGCGGTGGCCGTCGCCGCCCTGGAGGCCATGGCCGCGGGCGATGACCCACTGCTGCTGGTGCTGCCGGCGGACCATGTGATTGCCGACCCCGGTGCCTTTGCCGCGGCGGTGCAGGCCGGTGCGCCCTTGGCGACAACCGGCCATTTCATCACCTTCGGCATCGTGCCCTGCCGGCCGGAAACCGGGTATGGCTATATCCAGAAGGGCGATCAGTTGGGCGAAGGGGATCCGGCACCCGGTTTTCGTGTCAGCCGCTTTGTCGAAAAACCAGATGCGGCAACGGCTGCGCTCTATGTGGCCGAGGGCTATCTCTGGAACAGCGGCATGTTCCTCTTGCGCGCCTCCCGGTTTCTGGCGGAGCTCGCGCAGTTCGAGCCGGAAATGGCCGCCTGTGCGCGGGCGGCGCATGAGGCCCGGCAACAGGATCTGGATTTCATCCGGCTTGGCAAGGCGGATTTTGTGCGTTGCCCGGCCAAGTCCTTGGATTATGCGGTTATGGAGCGGACCCGGTCGGCCGCCGTGATTCCCCTGGCGTGCGGCTGGAGCGACGTGGGTTCCTGGGCGGCCCTGTGGGAGATCGGCGATCGCGATGCCGATGGCAATATCCTCCAGGGCAACGTCTTGGCCCGCGATGTCAGCGATTGTTACGTCCATGCGGATGAACGGCTGGTGGCGGTGATCGGCCTCCATGACCAGATCGTGGTCGAAACCAGCGACGCGGTGCTGGTGGCCCACAAGGACAAAGCCCAGGAGGTCAAGACCATTGTCCAGCAGCTGAAGGCGGAGAAGCGGAGCGAGGCGGTGTTGCACCGCCGGGTCTATCGGCCTTGGGGTGCCTACGAATGCATCGACTGCGGCGAACGCTTCCAGGTGAAGCGCATCGAGGTGAAGCCAGGGGCCAGCTTTTCGCTTCAGCGCCATTATCACCGGGCCGAACACTGGGTGGTGGTCAAGGGCGCCGCCGAAGTGACCAACGGCGAGCGCACCTTCCTGGTGAGTGAGAATGAGTCGACTTACATCCCGGTGGGCGCCATGCATCGGTTAAGGAACCCTGGCAATATTCCGCTGGAGATCGTGGAGGTGCAGTCGGGCAGCTATCTTGGTGAAGACGACATCGAGCGCTTTGATGATGTCTACGGCCACGAACAGACGAGCAATTAAGGAAATTCCATGAAGAAAGTCGTATGAGCAGTCGGGGTTGATCTATCGGGCGATCGAGGAGGATGAAAGGGCGCTGGCCCTTGATCCGGAGAGCGCGGCGGCGCGGCGTGGCTTGGCGCGTCTCCGTCCTGGCCGCTAGTCGCCGATGTGGGTCTCGGCGAACTGGGCTAGTACTTCGTGTATTTTCACTGGCGGCGGTACGTCGAAGTAGTGGTCCACCACCACATGGCCGATCTCGTGGGCAATCACCCGCAGCTCCACATCGCGGATGGAGAGATACATGGTTTTGTGCTTCGGTGAGTAGAAGGCGATGTATTTCACCTCCTTGCCGAAATTTTCCCGGTAGATGCGCTGTACTTCCTTGGCGTCGGGCAGAAGCATCAGCGTGAAGCGGAGGCGCTTGGGATACATCTCCAGCGCTGCCATGACCTTTTCCACGATGTTGTTGAGTTTGTTGCGGACCTCGTCCTGCATCGTCACCTGCTGGGGACGCTGACCGAGGGAGAAAAGGCCGCCGCCCAAGGCCACCTCCTCATTGAAGGTGCGGAGTAACGCTTCATCGGCGTAGACTACCTTGGCGTAGCGGGTTTCCATCTCGTCGGCCGCCACCGGGGACGGCGAAAGAAGGAAAGCCGCCAGCAGGCCGCAAATGCCTATTCCAACCCGGCGGAACATGGGCGCGGTCTAGTGTTCCCGAATGGAAAAATTGTAGAGCTGATCGCGGAGTTGGCCGTTGACGCTGGTCATTTCCTGGAGCACGATCTTGGCCTTGTCGCACTCGCCCGCGCCGGCATCCAAATCATAGAGATGTTGTTCCATCCGCTTATTCAGATGCCGCATCTCCAAAATCCTTGCCGAAAGCGCGGCGTTTAGCTGGTTCAGTTTTTCCGCCAACGCCTTGCCTTCGTCCTTGCGGCGCAGGTAAATTTCGGCGGCGAAGTCCCCCTGGATCATGGCCTCCACCGAGCGCTCCAGCTTGAACAGCGGGCCAGCCACCCGGTGGGAGAGGAAGAGGGCGATGGCCGCCACGGCAAGCCCGCCCACTAAAATGAAGAGCCATTGGGCGGTGAAGAACTTGAGGAAGAGCACCTTGGGGGTGGTGCCGACCTGAAGGGTATAGTTATCGTATGAGACGCTCATGGTGTTGGCGGTGAAGAAGCCAAAGATGAGCGAAAAGAGCGCGGTGCCGAGGATCACCATGGAGAAGTAGACAAGTACATGCCTTCCTTGCATTTCCTTGTCGATGAAGTAGTTGCGCCGCTTGTATGGCTTATTCATGGTTCGCCTCCGGCTTGACATGGATGGCAATGGCGGCGTCGTCGCGCAGCCCGGCAAGCCAATCGCTCATGGCCTTTTCGCGCTTGTATTGGTGGATCATTGTACTGGCTTCGGCGGCGGAAAGTGGTCGAACGGCCATGTCGTGGTCATCCTCCATGCTTGTGATGCGGTAGGTTTCGTAGTGATCGCCGGCCGCCAGTGGCGCGGTCTCTGCTCCCACCTCCACTGCCAGCAAGGCGGCTTTCAACTCGCCAGCCAGATCATCGAAGGAGACGACGGCAGTTTTTTTCTGAGTCGTCTTTTGGGCAGTGGTCGCTTTCTTGGTGGGAAAGGCAGTCATGACCAGGTGGAGTTTGTGGCCGGCGAGCTGTTGGTAACGGCTCAGTTCCGTTTCGGTCGTTCCGGCTGGCAGGGTGGCGTAGCGATGTTCCATCAGGATTTTGATCAACGACTGCTCGTAGAAATTCTGCACTGATTGGCGGAATGGTTCTTCCCGGTCAAGGCCCATCCTCTTTGCCTCCTGGATGAGCAGTTCCTTGGTGATGAGTGCCTGGATAAAGTCCTCACCAGGCTGGGCGGTGAAGGGGTCTTGTATGCCGCCTTGGCCTTGGTATTTCTGGTTGAATTCTGCCCGGGTAATGATGCGGTCATTGATTTGGATGGCGATGTCCTCGGTGGCGGTGGCGGCTGGGTAGAAGCGATAGGCCAAGAAAGATACGGAGACGAGCAGCACGAAGATGGCGATGGCGTAAAGATATCGCATGGGCTTTCCCTGGTGGCGCGGCCAGCCTGCGGAGGTCAGGCGGGGGAGTGATTAGGCTGGCGCATTCTTTTTTATTTGGTTTACAATGCGAACTTTATTCCTGTCAACATGATTGGCAACGGTCGGCGGCGCTGGCGAGGTGTTTCGCTGTTGTCTGGATGGAAAGGATGGCACAGGGCCAAGGTTTACGAATATATCGACCAGTCGGGGTAGTGCCGGTACGGCCGGTCCTTTTTATTCCCGGCTGGGGGTTCGACGGTCGGGTGCTGGAGTTGGCCCCGGAATTGCCGTGGCTCGCGCCGTTGGGCTTGGTGGCTCCATCTGGTTTTGCCGACCAACTCCATGCCTGGCTTCTGACACAAGGGATCGAGGCCGTTGATCTGGTTGGCTGGTCCCTGGGTGGTTACTGCGCGCTCGATTTTGCCCAACGCTATCCGCAGCAGGTGGCGTCTCTAACTCTGCACGCGGTGCGGCAACAATGGCCAGCGGCGGAGATCGGCATCCTGGAGGGAGAACTGATGGCGGCTCCGCGCGCCTTCCTCATCTCCTTCTACCGGAAGTGCTTTCTCGGCTACAAGGCGGCGCAGCAGCGTTTCACGGCCGAACTGGAGTCCTATTGCCTCGCGCTTGCTGATTTGGCGTTATTGCGCGAAGGGCTTGAATATCTTGCTGGCTTCAAGGTGCCGGAGCGCGCCCCCTGTGAGGCCGTCTGCTGCCATGGCCGGCGTGACCTGATCGCGCCTATCGCGGAGCGCCTGATCCTTGCCGGTGCGCAGCATCTGACCCTGGAGCACGGTGGCCATCCGCTCTTTATCGAGGAAGGGGTGGTTCGGCCTGGCATCCAGCGCAAGCGCGTTATTCAGGCCCGTTTTTCCAAGGCCGCGGCCACCTACGATCAACACGCCGATGTGCAGGCCGAATTGGCGGCGATCCTGGCCGATGGACTCGATGGCGGCGCAGCAGCCGAATCCATCCTGGAACTTGGCTGTGGCACCGGCAATTACACGGCGCGGCTGCACCGGAAATTCCCGGCCGCCCGACTCATCGCGCTTGATTTTTCGCCCGCCATGGTGGTCAGGGCCCGGCAAAAAGTCGGGGAGACGCCGCGGGTCGATTTTCTCTGCGTCGATGCCGAGTCCTTCCTGGCCGCTGGTCATGGCCGTTTTGATTTGATCACCGCCAATGCCACCATGCAGTGGTTTGCAGAGTTGGAGGCCGCCATGCAGGGGGTCCGCTCCCTGCTGGCACCCGGCGGATTTTTCTGGGGTTCGATTTTTGGCCGCGAGACCTTGCGCGAATTGGAGGATGGGTTGCGCCAAGTCTTTGGCGGCGCGGTCCATGCCCCGGCCAGCCGGTTTCTCGCCCCGGGAGAAGTGGCCGTCATGACCAACCGGGTGTTTCAGCAGGTCGAGATTCGAGAACTTTGCCTGACCAGGCACTATGCGACTCTCACGGATTTGCTGTATCATTTCAAGAAGACCGGCACCGGCGGCTGGCATGGGGGCGGGCCCTTTTGGGGCAAGCAGAAGCTGTCGGCGCTGGAGCAGTGGTTTCTCGCCCAATACGGCGACTTCCGGCTCACCTTCCAAATTTTTCTGGTGCGGTGCCAATGAAACAAACGCTCCTGGTGACGGCCACGGATACCGGCGTGGGCAAGACCTTGGTGTGCGGGCTGCTCTGCCGCTTCCTCAAGGGGCAGGGAATCGATGTCGGGTACCAGAAGTGGGTGGGCACTGGCGGCTTCACCTCGCCTGACCTGGAGCGCGTGGTTGGAGTGGCCGGAGTGCCTATTCCTCCGGCCACTCCCGAGGTGCAGGTGCCATACCGTTTTGCCTTTCCCGCCTCGCCTCATCTGGCCGCGGAAATGGAGGGGCGGCGCGTGGAGGTGGAACGGATCGCTGAGGCGTTCCATGCGGCGCAGGCCGCCTGCGATGTGTTGGTGGTGGAAGGGGTGGGCGGTGTGCTGGTGCCGTTCAATCGCGAATGCCTGCTGGCCGATCTGGTGGCCCGTTTCCGGCTGCCGACCGTGATCGTGGCCCGCAGCGGCCTTGGCACCCTCAACCACACCTTGCTCACCATCGAGGCCTTGCGCCAGCGGGAGATTACGGTTCTCGGCGTGGTACTCACCGACTCCATTCCTGATGAGGAGGAGGCCATCGTGGCCGACAACCTGCGGACCCTTGCCGAGATTGGGGGGGTTGAGCTTTTCGGGCGTCTGCCATGGTGCGAGGCGGAGCCCGAGTTGCACCGACACTTTGCGCCCATTGGCGCGGCGATTATCGCCCGGCTCCACGTATGAAAAAAAGGGGAGACGCGCCAATGGCGGTCTCCCTTAGAAAAACACGTTGCAGGAGTCGGCTTGGATCAGATGGTCAAATCGTTGCGCATCGTTTTGCGCGGGCCGCCATGGCCGGCGGTGCTCCAGTCGCGGATCGGGGCGATGCGGTTCATGTCAGTAGCCTTGCCGGTCCGTTCCAGGCGGTCGTAGATCGATTGCCAGATGCAGGGCACGTCCTTGTGTATCTCGCAGCGGCCATTTACCGAGCCGCCGCAGGGGCCGTTCATCAAACTTTTGGCGCAGCGGGCCACCGGGCAGAGGCCGCCGGTCAGGTGCAATACGCAGTTGCCGCAGCCAGCACACTGCTCGCTCCACACCCCTTGTTCGGCGGAGCCGCCGAAGGCGGTGGTGTTCACCGCCGGGTAGACCTTGTCGCAGGGGCGCAGGTTGGCGATGAAATTGACCCCGACGCCGCAGGCCATGGAAACGATGGCGTCGTACCGGCCGTCCCACTGGTCGATGGCGTCCACGTACTCCTTGTCGCACTGGCGTACCAGGGTCGCCTCGATCACTTCGCATTGCTGGCCGGCCTTCATCTTGCCGAGGCGGATGAGGGAGGCGAGTATCCCCACTTCGCGTTCGCCGCCGGCGGAGCAGACGGTGACGCAGCCGCGGCAGCCCAACACCAGGATGCGCTTGGCATCCGTTACCATCGCGATGATTTCGTTCAAAGGTTTGCGTTCGGCGATGATCATTGTGCTCCTCCCTTGTACCCAGAGGGCATAAGTTTCGTTTGGGCAGGCGAGCTGCTCAACTCAGCGTTAAACGGGCTCGGGCCCAGGGCGGTTACGGTTTCATGCATCTGCTGGCCGGCCTGGACGAACTCCGGATGGAGGCCGCGCGCCAAGTGGAACATGGCGACGCGCTCCGGTTCGACCCCCAACTCGGCCAGGGCCTGCTTTACAGCGGCGACCCGTTTGGCCGCCCGCTGGCTGCCCATGAGGTTGTGGCACTTGTCGGCCGGGCAACCCACCATGTAGACGCCGTCCGCCCCGTTTTCAAAGGCCTTGAGCAGGGTGGTCACTTCGAGCTTGCCGCCGCAGGCCAAGCGGTTGACGGTGATATTGGCTGGAAATCCATCGGCAATGAGGCCGCCCTGGTTCTCGGCGCATGATTGCTGGGCGGTGTAGTGGCAGCAGAACGCCTGGATATTGGGAACGAATGCCATCGTTTTTACCTCACTTGCCAACGGCGCAGGCGGCGAGTAGCCGCTCATCTTCGGATTGGTTGAGTTGGATCGCCTGGGCCGGGCACTCCGCGGCACAGATGCCGCAGGCGCGGCACTGCCTGGGATCGATCGTCGCCTTGCCTTCTTTGTCGATCTGTGGGATTCGCCAGGGGCAGACCCGCACGCAGGTGAGACAGGCCACGCAGAGGTCGCGCTCCACCGTTGCCGCCTTGCCCTTGGCGATCAGGTCTTCCACGGTGACATAGCCCTGTTCCATGGCCAGCGCCCGCAGGGCGCCGACAATGTCGGCGAAACGGACATCCTGCGGGCAGACAAAGACGCAGTTCCGGCACTTGGAGCAAAACCATAGCAGTTCCGAGGAAAGCAGCTTTTCCTTGAGCCCCATGCGGATCATGTGGATGAGCCGGCGCGGGTCGAAGTCGGGAATGGCTTGGCTGACCGGGCAGGCGCCGCTGCACGCTCCGCAGGAGTAACAGCGGTTCAGGTACTCGCCGCCAGGTGCCGTAGTGACCTCGCTGCTGAAAGTCGGGTTGATTTCTTTGCTGGTAATCGCCATACACAAAGCCCCTTCAAAGAGGACGGTCTTGCCTGCGGGGGGTTGCCAACGCGCAGGATATGTTTCGTCATGGTCCGCTTTATAGGGCGCGGCAACCGCAGGGCGACTGGCCCGAAGCCGGAATTTACGATGCAGAGGGGGCTGGTCGCAAGAGCGTCGAATGCTACCCAAAAGCAGATGATTTGTCAACCGACTGATTAAATAGGTGTAGCTCTTTGTGCGGCAAGGGGAGGCGCCGGGGCGTGAAAAAACAAAGAGCGTTAGACCAGAAAACGGAATTCGCCCTTGCCGAGCAGGTCTTGCAGATGAAGGATACCGACGAGGCGGCCATTGGCATCGGTTACCGGCAGCACCGTGATTTCGTGGCGCTGCATGATGCTCAGGGCATCGGCGGCCAGGAGTTCGGGATCGATGCATTTAGGATCGGCGGTCATCGCCTCGACGAGGCTCATGGCCTCGGGGCCGAGGCCCTTGCTCAGCAATCGGCGCAGGTCGCCGTCAGTGAGGATGCCGCGCACCTGATCGTCGCCGTTCATCACCAGCACCGCGCCCAGATTCTTGCTATTGAGTTCCCGGATTGCGTCAATGAGCGGAGTGGTGGGAGTCACCTTGGGAATTGCCGCGCCGGTGAGCATCACCTCGGCGACCCGCACCTTGAGGCGTTCGCCCAAGCTGCCGCCAGGGTGGTTGCGACGGAAGTCACGTTCATTGAATTCCTTGCGATTCAAAAGTACCACGGCCAGGGCGTCGCCCATGGCGAGGGTGGCGGTGGTGCTGGCGGTGGGGGCCAGCCCCAGCGGGCACGCCTCGCGCGGCACGGTGACGGTGAGCACCGCATCGGCGCCTTCGGCCAGAGATGAGTTGCGCCGGCCGGTCATGGCGATGATCTTGGCGCCCCGCTTTTTGAGGGCTGGCAGCAGCAGATTGAGTTCGGCGGTTTCGCCGCTGTAAGAGATGGCGATGATCACGTCGCGCGGATCGACGATGCCCAAGTCGCCGTGCATCGCCTCCACCGGGTGGAGAAAGAGGGCCGGGGTGCCGGTGCTGTTCAGGGTGGCAGCGATCTTCTGGCCGATGATGCCAGATTTGCCGATGCCGGTGATGATGACCCGGGCCGGGCAGGCCATGATCATACCGATGGCCTTGTCGAACTCGGCGTCAATCTGGTCTATGACCGCCGTGATCCCCTCCGCTTCGATGCGGAGGACTTCTTTGGCTTGTTTCCTGTCCATCTTACTTGACACAGGTGCCGGCGGTGGAAGTACCGCAACCAAGCGCCAGTTTGTGGAATTCCTTGTCCGGCGCCACCGGATAGATCCCGTCGAAGCACGCCTTGCAGAAGTCGCTTGCCGGATAGCCGGTGGCCTCCACCAGCCCTTCGAGGCTCAGGTAGTAGAGGGTGTCGAGGTCTAGGTGGGAACGGATATCCTCTACTGATTTCGCGTTGGCAATGAGCTCGCCGCCGGTGGGGAAGTCGATGCCGTAGTAGCAGGGGAACTTGGTGGGCGGGCAGCTGATCACCATGTGCACCTCCTTGATGCCGGCGGCCCTGAGCGAGCGGACGCGGCTGCGGGCAGTGGTGCCGCGGATGATCGAGTCCTCCATGATAATTACCCGTTTACCATGCAGGAAGCTGCGGATCGGGTTGAGCTTGATCCGCACCGAAAAGTCGCGCATGGATTGGGTCGGCTGGATGAAAGTGCGGCCCACGTAGTGGTTACGGATCACTCCCATTTCCAGCGGGATGCCAGAGGCCTGCGAATAACCGATGGCCGCATAGTTACCCGAGTCGGGGAAGGGCATGATGAAGTCCGCGTCGATCAGGCATTCGCGGGCCAGGATTTCGCCCATCCGCTTGCGGCTCTGGTAGACGTTGATGCCGAAGATGTCGCTGTCCGGCCGGGCGAAGTAGACGTGCTCGAAGATGCAGTAGCTCTTAGGTTGCCTGGGTCCGAGGTGGAGCGATTTGAGGCCGTTTCGGCTGATGATTAGCACTTCGCCCGGCTCGACATCGCGGATATATTGGGCCTCGACCAAGTCGAGGGCGCAGGTTTCGGAAGCGACGATGTAGCCGCCGTTGTTCAACTTGCCGAGGCAGAGAGGGCGGAAGCCATTGGGGTCGCGTACCGCGATGAGTTTGTCGGTGGCCAATAACAGGATGGAATAGGCGCCCTTGATCTGGCGGAAGGTGTCGAGGACTGCGGCTTCAAGGCCCATGGCGGCACAACGGGCCAAGAGATGGACCACCACCTCGCTGTCCATGGTGGATTGGAAGATGGACCCCTTTTTTTCCAGTTCGTCGCGCAGGGTGCGGATGTTGACTAGGTTGCCGTTGTGGGCCACGGCCATGGTGCATCCTTGGTGGGTGGCAAGGAAGGGTTGGGCGTTGATGATATTGGAGGCGCCGGTGGTGGAGTAGCGCACGTGGCCAACGGTGATATCGCCGGTGAGGGATTGCAGGCTCTTTTCGCTGAAGACCTCGGAAACCAGCCCCATGCCCTTGTGCTGCTTGACGACGGAGCCGTCGGTGGCCACGATGCCGGCGGATTCCTGGCCGCGGTGCTGGAGGGCGTAGAGGCCGAAGTAGGTTAGTTTGGCCGCGTCTTCATGGCCGAAGATGCCGCAAACGCCGCATTCCTCCCGGGGCCGGTCCGGGGACAGGGTATATAGCATGGCCGCAGATTCCTTACCAGAGGTTGCCCGGCGGGCTCGGCAATCGCGCCTTCCCGCCGTGTTGTCCCTGCGAAAAAGAGTGCAACTATAACCCCTTTTACCGGCTTCGGGAATATTTTTTTCTGCCGGCGGCAGGCGGCTGGTGGCGGGCTATCCGGTCTTGGCGGTGTGGTCGAGACCACGGTAGAAATTGACCCAGGAAGAGGAGTTGTTGAGCGTCCAGTTGCGGGGCGGCACCAGCCCAGTTTTCAGGCATTCCACGCCGCCAGTTTCCCGGAGTCGTTCATAGATGCGAACATAAAGGCAGCGCTTGCGGCCTGGATAGACCTCGCACCAGCCATCGCGACTGCCGCCGCAGGCCCCATTCAAGAGATACTTGGCGCAGCCCGATTGCGGACAGGCAAAGGCAAGTTCCGCCAGGGTGCAATCCCCGCAGTGCTGGCAGCCGAACATCAGGAATTTTAGTACATGCTCGCCGTGGTCGAGGAAGTTGGCCAAAGGGCCATCGGCCAAGGCGAGGCAGATTTTTTTCATGGGGGCGTAGAACGGGCCGCCAGGGGCGAAAATCAGGTGGTGCATGGCCAGGGCCAGGTGATAGCGTAGCATCTCGTGGCCCTTGGCGGACTGAGCCGCTGGTTCCGGTCGGTTGAGGCCGGTGGACTCATCTTTTTCAAAGTAGTACCAGCCATCGCGGTGCCAGAAGGAAAGCGCCGGAATGAATGAGCGCCATTCCGGCGCCAACTTCTCCGCCTCGTCGAGGACAAATTCGATATCGCGGTAACTGAGTCCCGGCCCGCCGATGTGTGCTCCGGCATAACCCAGCCCTTTTATGATGCTCAGGAGCTGGGCCGCCCGCATGAGGCGAGCCTTCTTGCCTTTGTCCGGCCCTTTGGCCTCGTGGCGCATCACTTCATAAAGGCCGTCGGTGATGACGCAACCTGGTATTTTGCCTTGGTGCATGAGACCGGCCACCGCGAGGTTCGGAATGAAGACGTTGCCCAAGACTGGAAGGTTGAGGCCATGATGGCGCAGGTAGAGTAGTACTTCCTCGAATTTACGGGCGTCGTACCCCACCTGGGTGATGATGAAATCGGCGCCAGCCGCCACCTTGCGGTGGAGCTTGGCGTACTGCACCATGAGTTCCGCTTCCAGTCGTTTGAAGGGGGAGAGGGCCACTCCCTTGGCGAAGCCGGTGGGGTGGATGGGGGCGCGCTGGCGTAACGGGTCGTCGGCGGAGAAGGACCCTTCGTTCATGCGGCGGATGAGATCCAGGGCGTGGACCGAGTCGAGGTCGAAGACCGGTTTCGGGAAACCCTGGTAGCCCTCTCTGGGGTAGTCGCCGGTGATGACCAGGAGGTCGCGCAACCCCACCCGGTCCCAACCGAAGAGCTGGCTTTCCATCTGGTTGCGGTTTTTGTCCTTGCAGGAGAAATGGGCGATGACCTCCAGCCCCATGGCGCGGATTTCCTGGCCCAGCACCTCGGGGGAGAGCGCGGCATAGCCGCCGGCGTTTTCGGTGATGCTCACCGCCTGTAATCGGCCTTCTGCCGCGGCTTGACGCGCCAAATCGAGAGTGCGGGAGTGCTCCTTGCTGCGGCCGCCCCGGCTGGGCACCAGTTCGAAGGTGAGGGTGAACTCCGCCGGGTTTGCGAGGGCCAGGTAGAAGCGGGAATCCGGTTTGGTGGTCATGTCCGGGCCTTTGAAGGGAAAGGTGACAAGCGGGTTGCCGTTGGGCGGTCCGATAGGTTATCCATAATCATTGCTTGTCGCATCATAACCATTGTGGGCGAAGGAGGCTACCCCTATGATCCGGGGGTGCCGCGAGGAGGCCAGGGCATGATGAGTGATTGGCGGGAGAAATCCGCAGTTTTCGACGAGCGGGCAAGGGAATACGACCAATGGTACGAGGGCAGCCAGCTTTTTGGCATCGAGTGCGGTGCCTTGACTGATTTGGCCACGCCGTTCTCGCCGCCGGCACTTGAAATCGGCGTGGGGCCGGGCCGTTTTGCCGCGGCGTTGGGCACGCGCTTCGGCCTCGATCCTGCCTGGGCGCCCTTGGCCCTGGCTCGGAGAAGGGGGGTGCTGGTGGGGCAGGGAGTTGGCGAGCAGCTGCCTTATCGGAACAGCGCCTTTGGCGCCGTCTATCTTCTTTTTACCCTTTGCTTCCTGGCGGGGCCGGGGGCGGCGCTGGTCGAATGTTGCCGGGTATTGCGGCCGGGCGGCCATCTTGTCCTGGGATTGGTGCCGGCGTCAAGCCCGTGGGGCAAGGCGTTGGCCGCCAAGAAGGCAGCAGGCCATCCTTTTTATCGTCATGCCGGTTTTTACGAGGTGGTCGAGGCCGAGGTGTTGCTGGCGTCAGCGGGGTTTGCAGTGGCGGAGCGGCGTTCCACCCTGCTTCAGGCGCCAGCGGCGGAGCTGGCGGCGGAGCAGTCGCGGGATGGTTTGGTGGCCGGTGCGGGATTTGTGGTGCTGGTGGGACGAAAGAGATAAGGGGCTATTTGCCGAGCCAGTGGCGGCGTTCTTCCAGGAAGCCGCGGATCAGCACGGCCGTGCCGGCGGCCACTGCCACCGCCAGGGTGAAGGCGGCGAACCAGCCGGCCCGGCATTTGCCGGGAGCCGGGGGCGTGGCCAGTTCCCGCTGGCACGAGCGGCAGATCAACTCTTCGGCATGGAGTGCCTCGTGGCAGAATGGGCAGTCGGATGTGTACATAATCCAACTTTACCGCGAGCTTTTCTTGCTTGTCAAGCCTGGCCGGGGTTGGGTGGCCGTGAGGCGCGGCAGCCCAAGGGCCGCGTGAGTTTTTTCCTTGTCATGGCACGGGGGAAGCGTTAGAATATGATAACTTTGACATCCATTTTCCTCATTGACTGCAAGGAGATATGAATATGGCAAGCGATAAGGTGAACCAACTTTCCGACGCCGCATTTGATGCGCAGGCACTGCAGGCGGAGATCCCGGTGTTGGTGGATTTTTGGGCCCCCTGGTGCGGACCCTGCAAGGCGATCGGCCCGGTGATCGACGAGTTGGCGACTGAGTTCGATGGCAAGGTAAAGGTCTGCAAGATGAACGTGGACGACAACCCGGCCACCCCCGGCAAGTACGGCATCCGCGCCATTCCTACCCTGATCCTGCTTAAGGGCGGCAAGGTGGTCGACCAAGTCACCGGCGCGGTGGGCAAATCCCAACTGGTGGCCATGATCCAGAAGGCCATCTAGCTTCCCCCTGCATGAAGATTTCCATTCAGGCCGGCATTGCGCCGGCCTTTTTTTGTCTTGTGTTTCTGCGGCCACTCCGGTAACTATCAGAAGGTCGCCAGGGCCGGTGGTCGGCGTTGGCGACCTACGGAATCGCGGAAAATGGCTTTCGCGATTCCTCATCCCCAGGCGATTCTGCCTGCCGGATGGACCCCCCTGCGCGACAGGGGACAGCGCACGATGGGAAGAGAATGATCGCAATGCAAGAGCACGATCCGCGGATTAAACGGTTCTTCCGCCAGCTTACGGTGGTGGCGCTCGCTGGTCTGCTGGCCGTTGGCCTGACCGGCTGCTCTGTTTTAGATACGACCCTTGATTTTTTTGGTTTCGGCGGCTCCGGCTCCATGCCGGATACGGCGGAAGGGTTGGCCATGCAGGCGATGGATGATTTCAACCACGGCAAATATGCCGACGCCTTGAAGCATTTCGAGGAGATCAAGGACCGTTATCCCTTCAGCGCCGTGGGGCTGCTCGCCGAACTCAAGGCGGCCGACGCCAAGTTCTATATGAAGCATTACGACGAGGCGCTGGTGCTTTACGAGGAATTCGAGAACAACCACCCCACCAACGAGGCCATGCCTTATGTCCTCTTCCAGATGGGCATGTGCCATTATGAGAAGATCGACACCATCGACCGCGACCCTGGCAGTGCCATGAGCGCGGTGGCGATATTCTCGCGGCTGCTCAAGGCCTTTCCGCAATCGCCCTATTCGCCGGAAGCCCAGGCCCGGCTGCTGGCGGCCCGCGATTTCCTCGCCAACCACGAGATGTATGTGGCCGCCTTTTATGTGAAGACCGCTGAGTTGCCGCAGGCGGAAGGCCGGCTCAAGTACCTGCTCGCCAACTATCCGGACAGCACCATCGTGCCCAAGGCCAAGGAGTTGCTCGCCGCCATCCAGGCCGGCAAGGCGCCGACCCGCACCTGGCGCGACTGGGTGCCGGATATTTCGCTGCCGAGCTGGAAATCGTTCCTCGCCTCCTTCGGGATGCCTGGCGGCGGTGCAGCCCCGTCCGGCGATGGGGCTGGCGGCGGTAAATAGCCAGGACCAGACGCGTTGCGTTCTCCTTGCCGTCGGCTACCCTTGCCGGCGGCTTTTTTTGTCGTAGCGTTCCTGCTCGCTGTAGATGCAGCCGCAGTAGGGCTGGCGGTAAAGGCCCATGGCCTTGCTCTCTTCGATGCCCTGCTGCCATCCCTCGCGGAAATCCCGGTAATAAAACGGCACACCGCTCTCCGCCCCGATCCGTTCGCCCATGGCGCGGATCGTCTCGTGCTTCTGATAGCGGCTGTAGAGCAGGGTAGTGGTGAAAGCGTCGGCGCCGGTTTCCTTCGCGTGGGCGGCGGTAGCGACAAGGCGCATCTCGTAACAACGCAGGCAGCGCCCATCCTCGTGGAAGACCACTTGGCGCAGGTATTCCGTCAGTCCATACTCCCTTAGCGTGGTAACCGGAAAGGCCATGGCCGCGCTCAAGGTATCGAGGGCTTCGAGGCGCCGCTGGAATTCTTGAAATGGATGGATATTCGGGTTGTAGAAGAAGCCCGTTGGATTGAGTCCCTCGTCCCGCAACGTGGTGAGCGGGTAGATGGTGCAGGGGCCGCAGCAGACGTGGAGCACTAGTTTCATGGCGCTGCTATGCCCCGGCGAGTTTGAACTTGCGGGTGTCGATGTTGTACTTGTTGATCTTGTAGTTGATGATCCGCAGACTGGTGTCGAGCGCCAGGGCTGCCTTCGTCTGGTTGCCCTTGGTCTTCTTGAGGCTCTCGATGATCAGTTCTTTTTCGAAGTTTTCCACTGCCGCGGCAAAAGATAGCGGGTGGCGGTCGTTCACCGACTCGGCGGTTTGCAGGGTAGGGGGCAGGTGGAAGCTCTTGATCGCCTCCTCGTCGCAAATCAGCACCGCCCGTTCGATGCAGTTCTGCAATTCGCGCACATTCCCCGGCCAGTGGTACTGCACCAGCAGGTCGATGGCCGGGGTGGAGATGCGCCGGATGTCCTTGCCGTTTTCGCTGTTGTATTTTTGCAGAAAGTATTCGGCCAGCAGCAGTATGTCGGTGCGCCGTTCGCGCAAGGGCGGCAGGTAGACCGGGAAGACATTCAGGCGATAGTAGAGGTCCTCGCGGAAGGAGCCTTCCTGCACCGCCTTTTCGAGATCTTTGTTGGTGGCGGTGATGAGCCGTACGTCGCACTTGATCGGCCGGGTGCCGCCAACCCGCTGGAATTCGCGGTCTTGCACCACGTTCAGGAGTTTTATCTGCACCGCCGGGGAGAGTTCGCCGATTTCGTCGAGGAAGAGGGTGCCGCCCTCGGCCAACTCGAAGCGCCCTTTTTTTGCTTCGTGCGCCCCGGTGAAGGCCCCTTTCTCGTGGCCGAAGAGTTCGCTCTCCAAAAGGTTTTCCGGCAGGGCGGAGCAATTAACCGTCACAAAAGGTTTGGCCTGGCGCTTGCTGTTGTGGTGGATCGCCTTGGCCACCATGGTTTTGCCGGTGCCAGATTCGCCACGTAGCAGGATGGTGGCGTTGCTCTCCGCCACCCGGTGGACCATCTCGAAGACTTCCTGCATCCGGCTGGAATTGCCGATGATGTGGCTCACCCGGTATTTTTCCGATAGCTCCCGCCGCAGTTGGAAGTTTTCCTGCTCCAGCCGGTTGCGTTCCTCGTTCACCGCCTGGATGCGGGTCACAGTCTGGGCCACCAGGCCGGCCAACACGGTGAGGAAGAGCAGGTCCTGCTCGAACTCCATGCCCTCGCGGTATTGGCAATCCACGCTAAGCGCGCCGATGGTCTCCTGGCCTTGTTTGATCGGCACGCAGATAAAGGAGAGGGTCTCCTTGGCCGATTTGTCGCGCGCCTTGGTGCGGTTCAGGAAAAGGGGCTCCTTGCTGATCTGCGGCACCACGATGGGGGCGCCATTGGCGACCACCCGGCCGGTGATGCCTTCGCCCAGCTTGTAGGTGCCGCGTCGCCTTGCCTCGGCAGTGAGGCCATAGGCTACTTCGGTCTCGATCTGTCCGGTGAGCGGGTTGATGATGGTCACTGCCCCGTTGTTCAGTCCCTTGCGAGAGGAGAGGATTTTCATGATCGTTTCCAGGCTGGAGCGCAACTCGGTGGAGGAGGCGAGAACCTTGGTGATTTCGTAGAGACAGGTCAGGTCGGCGAATTCGCGGCTGTCCGCGGCGGCTTCTTTTTTCATTTTGGTGAACCCCATCGTTGATTCGGGAGAACACTATAACAAATTTGTCGTACGGTGCACGAAAAATGTGGTGCCTGCGACGGGATGCAAGCGTTGCTGTCCATGGCGACGCGGAATGTAGGATTTTAAGTTTCCAATTAAAAGACATAACACCTTGTTCTTGTAAAGAATTGTTAGGTTGCGGGGGGGGGGGCAGAGAACCTATTGAAAGTGCGTTTTTTTTGACAATGCGCGCGGATTCTGCTGCAATGGAAGGAGATTCCGGCTGGGGGGGAGAGAAAAAAGGGGTGATTGCCGTCTGTCGCGGCGAGAGGAGGAGGCGAGAAGATGTTGCGCACCATGAGTCTACGGATGAAGCTGTGGATTGGGTTCGGCATGCCGCTGTCAGCCATTGTGCTGCTGGTGGTCGTGGTCTTCGGGGTGGTCAAGTCGGCGGGGTATGCCACGGAGAAGGCGGCCACCGCCTTTGGGCGGGCGGTCACGGCCAAGCAGATGCAGCAGGATGTCATCCAGGTGCAGCAGTGGCTCACCGACATCTCGGCCACTCGCGGCCAGGATGGCCTGGATGACGGCTTCGACGAGGCCGAGGCCGCCAGGAAATCCTTTTACGAAGGGGTCGAGGTTTTCCGGGCTGCCTACAAAGAGGGAAAAAACGATGCCAAGGCGCAGGAACTTGAAGCCATTGTGGCGCGATTCGAAAATTATTACGGCGTGGGCAAGAAAATGGCCCAGGCCTATATCGAGGGTGGCGCCAGCGAAGGCAACAAGACCATGGGAGATTTTGACGGGGCGGCCAAAGGGTTGAGCGACGTTTTCCAGCCCTTTGTCAAGGAGAATGTCGACCGCGGCAATGACCTCGCCCAGGGGCTGGTCTCCCGCCTGCATGCCATGGTCTCCGGCCTGGCTGTGGTCGGCGTCATCGTCGTGGCCGTCACCCTTGCCGGCGCGGCTCTCTTCATTCGTTCCATCTCCAGGCCGCTGCACAAGGTGGCGACATGCCTCAAGGATTCTTCCGCGCAGGTCGCCCTTGCCGCGGGAGAAATCTCCCAGTCCAGCCATACCTTGGCCGATGGCGCCTCCGAACAGGCCGCCTCCCTCGAGGAGACCTCGGCCGCCACCGAGGAGGTGACCTCCATGATCCGGCTGGATGCCGACAACATCCGTCAGGCCAACGCCTTGATGCAGGAAGCGAGCCGGGTGATCGGCGAGGCGGATGGCGCCATGAAGCGACTCACCGCCTCCATGCAGGAGATTTCCGCGGCCAGCAGCGAAACCCAGAAGATCATCAAGACCATCGACGAGATCGCCTTCCAGACCAATCTGTTGGCCTTGAATGCGGCGGTGGAGGCGGCGCGGGCCGGCGAGGCCGGGGCGGGCTTCGCGGTGGTGGCCGACGAGGTGCGCAATCTGGCCATGCGGGCCGCCGAGGCGGCGCACAGCACCTCGGAACTCATCGAGGGCACGGTGCGCAAGATCAATGCCGGCACCGAGCTGGTGCAGGAGGCGAGCGAGTCATTTGCCGTGGTGAGCCAATCGAGCGGGCGGGTCGGCAATCTGGTGGCGGAGGTGGCCACCTCGGCGGGAGAACAGGCCAAGGCGATCGGTCAGGTGAGCGGCGCTATTCATCGGATTGATGCGGTGGTGCAGACCCAGGCCTCGACCTCGGAGGAAACGGCTTCGGCCTCGGAAGAGCTTTCCGCCCAGGCCGGTGTGATGCGGGAGATTGCCGGCGAACTCGATGCCCTGATCGAGGGGGGCGGCGGGGTGGCAACCGGCCACGGTGCGCGGCTGGATGTGCAGCGGTCAGTGTCGGTCCTCCGTTGATGGAGTGAGCCGGCTTTTTGCTTAACCGCCTGCCTCTGCCGGCAGGAACGGCGCGATGGTCGCGGCCCATGCCGCATAGCCCGCATCGCTCAGATGGACGCCGTCGTCGAGGAAGAGGGCCGGACCGAGTCCGCTCGCCATGAAGGCGGCATAGGCGTCGATATATCCGGCGTCCAGTTCCTGCGCCAGCGCCCGCAGCCGATCGTTGAGGCGCGGGATGGAATCGGGCGCGAGCCACGGCAGCCGCATGGGCAGCAGGCTGGTGACCTGAACCGCCGTGGTTGGGTAGCGCTGGCGTAGGGTGGCGACAAGCTGGAGGTAGTC
>Ga0172375_10002580_pt1 | contig 28139 bp, 27 predicted proteins | sample LakKiv1m_FD_114537 | JGI IMG/M metagenome (GOLD analysis project Ga0172375, IMG submission 114537) | Freshwater microbial communities from Kabuno Bay, South-Kivu, Congo - kab_092012_11.1m | ecosystem: Environmental > Aquatic > Freshwater > Lake | place: Democratic Republic of the Congo... | reverse complement strand
TACCAATGTCTAACTCTACTTCATCCCAAAATGGCTCTGAAAAAAATCTTTCGTCGTAGCCATCAAATTTTTCCAAAGCCTTTTCAAAAGCCTCCTTCTCATTTTTAGCAGAAACTTCCATTTCAAAATTAGCTGGAATTTTAACTGATAGACTGACTCTAAATTTTTTTGTTTTCATAATTTTAATTTATAAACTCACATACGCCACAGGAAGGACTTTTTTGAAAACTCCGGCAATCAAAATTGAATCCGATTCATCCAAATAGATCGGTTGATGAATTTTATTGGTGGAATGCGGGAAAAGTCCAATGATGCCGTGCTTCAATTTCTTGTATCTCTTGATTGTTGCCATGCCATTAATAACCGCCACCACAATTTTTCCTTCAAAATCACAATTTGTATCGCATTTTTCAAACACCGCATAATCACCATCGCGAATTTCTTCTTTGTCCATTGAATCTCCCAAAGCTTTCACCGCAAAAAGTTGCGCTGGCTCTTCTTTGCGAAAAAGACTTCTGGAAATTTGAAGATAGCCATCCACATTACCATCCGCATAGGCTAAGGCTTCTCCACAAGAAGCCAAACCATACATCGGAATAGAAAAAATATTTTTCAAGTTAGCGTAGCTGTCATTTTCCACCAAATAGATTTTTTTATTTTTATCTCTCTTCAGGAGATCTTTTTTCTCCAAAGCTTCAATCACCTGCACCGTGCCTTTGAGACTGCCGACTTCCACGCCTTGCTCCTCCAAAGTTTTATGCACTTTGTAGGTGGTAGGATTTTCTTTTTGTTGCGAAATAATTTCGCGAATGGTTTCCAAAACCATATTTTGTTTAGGGGTTAATGAGTCCATACCCTGTAGTATTTCTGCCTACATTAATCTTTCCATTAATATAAGTGAAATTAAATTAATTTTTTAAAATATACATCGCCAAGTTAGTGTTTCCCCTTGCCGAAGGCAATAGGCAGAAGCACTACAGGGCATAATTTTAGTGATATTATTTATTAATTACACTGATATTATATCACTACTAAAATTCTTTGCAAGAATAAGTTATCCACAGCCCCCCCCTAAAGCAAAACCCCCGCTTTGGGGGCGAGGGTTTTGGGGAATATCTTATTGGACATTTTCGTCCTTATTTTCAATTGTCGATATTCCTAAAAGTTTATACAATCCACAGAAGCCAGTTATAGCAGTGAAAACCAGAATGGCTCCGATAACATAACTGATGATTTGGATTTTTCCTGACAAGCTATAATAAGCAACGGTTAGGATGACCACTCCTATAATTGCCCTAATCCAACGATCCATTGAACCTTCATTGGCTTTGAACATAAGCTTTTTTTATCCCTTCCAAGAAAAAATTAATTTTTTCCTGAAAGTTATTGTTAATTATCTCTTTATTGGTGAGTGCTAAAGTAGCTTTGGGTTCCTTGCCGATTATCTCCCACATTTCTTCAAAAGCTTTCACACTTCCCGAACCACCCATCGTGCAAAAGAAGGCGACATTTTTCAAATTATTTTTTTGCTCGGTCACAAAAGTTCGAACCGGCACCGACATATTCCAGCCCCAAATCGGCGTGCCGATAATCACTAAATCATAATCATTCAAATTTTTTTCAAAGACTTCCAGCTTGGTAAAATTTTTCCTCATCGCGTCGCGACCAGAACGAAAATAGCCGACGATGCCCTGGCGGTTAATCGTATCTTCTATTTCTTCAATGTCAGCGGAAAGCTTTTCTCGGATAAGTTCCGCGATTTTTTTGGTCGTCCCAGTGCGAGAATAGTAGACAATTAGCGTTTTCATATATTTTGACCTGCTTTATTGGTACCTTTATTATCGCATTTTATTTCAAAAAGAAAAAAGCCCACACGTGCATGCACGGGGGCTAGAATGATTTTTCATCGATTTTGAGATCTAAATTCCACTAAAAATTTAGAGCCCAGGTCTAAGCGATAAATAATAAATCTTAAGTGAAAACATTCTTTTTTGCTCAATTCTTCATTTTGCTTTTCACTTATTTCCAACACCCAGACATACTCCTCTCTATTCAAATAAACTTTTTCCCTGTCCTCCATCAAGGATTTTCGATTCATCTTTTCGCTAATGAAGTCTGGAAATCCAATCTGATAATTTCCGATTGGACGGAAAAACCATCTCGTTTTTGGCACTTCTTTTTTCTTGAAAAACTTTTTCCTTATCTTTTCCAACAACTTTTTCCACATTTCTCTAAACATCTTTCACCTGCTCTTTCTATTACAAGTAGTGATATTCTTTTTTAAAACAACTACTAATTATTTAGCAAGAAATGAGCTAAAAGTCAAAAAAAAGACACCCTCGCGAGTGCCTTTTGAATTTCATTTTATTTTCCCATCTTTCTACGAATAAAAGCTGGAATTTCTAGCTCATCGTCATCAACTTCATCAATTCTTCCAATTCTACCAAAAGAAGAATTTGGATGAGCTGGTTTTGGCGGAACTTTTTCTTCGATAATCATTGTTGAACCACTAGAAGGATAAGTCATTTTTGAAGTTTTTTCTTCTTGTTTTTTATTTACTTCAATTTCTTTCTTTCTTGCATCCTCTAAGGAGATACGAGAAAGTTTCTCTGTTAAAGTTTCTCTTTCTTTTTCTGCATCAAAACCAGTCGCGACTACCGTAATTTGAATCTCCCCTTTCTTGATCGTTTCATCAACCACCGCTCCGAAAATCACTTTAGCATTTGGATCAATGGATTCAGTAATGATGTTGGCGGCTTCGTTAATTTCTAGCATCGTTAAATCTTCCGAACCACTTACATTGAAAAGCACTCCTTTGGCTCCGTCAATAGAAAGCTCTAAAAGCGGACTATTAATCGCAGCTTTGGCGGCTTCGGCGGCTCGATTTTCTCCAGATCCAATTCCAATTCCCATGAGAGCAGAACCGCTGTTAGCCATTACTGCTCGAACATCGGCAAAATCTACATTGACAATTCCCGGCTTAGTAATCAGATCAGAAATTCCTTGCACGCCTTGGCGAAGCACATCATCCACAATCTTGAAAGAATTGATGAGGGTAGTTTTCTTATCGATAATTTGCAAAAGCTTATCATTCGGAATGGTAATCAAAGTATCTACTCGTTCTCGCAAATTTTCCAACGCTTCATCAGCAATCGCTCTTCTTTGCGCACCTTCAAAAGCAAATGGCTTTGTTACCACCGCCACTGTGAGGGCTCCAGACTCCTTAGCCGTTTCTGCTACAATTGGTGCTGCACCTGAACCAGTTCCACCACCCAAACCACAAGTGACAAAAACCATATCGGTACCTTTCAAAACTTCTTGAATTTCATCACGATTTTCTTCGGCCGCTTGTCGTCCGACATCTGGATTCATTCCTGCTCCCAAGCCCTTGGTTAAATTTTTTCCAATGTGGACTTTTTCCGAAGCTTTGTTGTGATGCAAATCTTGAGCATCGGTATTAATCGCTACATACTCAACTCCCTTCAGTTTGGAATCGATCATTCTTCCGATCGCGTTTCCTCCTGAACCTCCCACGCCCACAACTTTAATGCGAGCAAAAGTTTCTACTGGTGGTTTGATTTCGGCCATATTTTTATAAACAAAATTTTTAACAAAAATTAAAGCTTTTTTAGTCTTTTTGTAATACCTAAATCTAGCACACCTTATTCTAGTGTGTCAAATGTCGCTTTTCTTTTTGTTTTTGGTTTGTTTTTTAAGTTTTTGAGACTAGGGCAGAAAGGTTTTTTTCAACTTTTTCAGCCAATCCCCAGTCCAATCCGGCATCATTCCAGACATCTTATCTTTAAAAAATCCGGTAACAATATTTTTTCCGCCGCCATTTTCCATCTCCCACAAAATCAAGCCAACCGTCGACGCAAAAGCGGGATCATCAACTTTGTCCACCAAGCCTCCGAGCGGTACTGGAAAACCAACTTGCGTCGGAAGTCCCAGAACATTTTTGGCTAAATCCACCGCGCCGGGAACTTTTGCTCCGCCACCCACCAAAACCACACCAGCTGGCAAAAGTCTTTCTCGACCAATCACTTTGAGTTCTTTGTTTACTAAAAGAAAAATTTCTTCCAAACGCGCTTCCATAATTTCCGCTACATGCTGACGAGAAACACAACCTTCTTCCGTCGCGTCAATTTGCGATAAATCAATTTCGTCTTTTTTGCCAATTTCTTTCGGTGTTACACTACCGAATTCAATTTTCACTTTTTCCGCTGCATCAATGGAAGTCCTGAGGCCAATCGCTACATCATTGGTAATATTGCTTCCACCAAAAGGCAAAATTCCCGTATGCAAAAGTTCATTTTCTTCATAAACTGCTAAAGAAGTTGTTCCGCCCCCAATATCTACCAAGACCACACCTAATTCTTTTTGTCGCTTGGATAAAATGGCTTTGGAAGCCGCCAGTGGCGCCAATACTAATTCCCGAATGGCAATTCCCGCTTGTTCAAAACATTTGATTAAATTTTTGATATAGGGTGCTGAGCCTTCAATAATCAAAGCATCCGCTTCTAAACGCACTCCGTTCATTCCCAACGGATCTTTGATATCTTTTTGATCATCTAAAGAATAATTTCGAGGAATAACATGGACGATTTCTTTATTGGGTGGAACGGAGATTGCTTGCGCCGCATTCAAAACTCTGGAAATATCATCTTCTTCCACTTCTCCATCTGCGCGTCCAACCGCCACCACTCCTTTAGAGCTTTGAGAAGTAATATGACTGCCACCCAAACTCACTGTGGCCGAGTTGATGCGCACGCCAGAAATCATTTCGGCTTGTCTGACTGATTCACCGATAGAACGCACTGCCTCATCAATATCCACAATCACGCCGTGACGTAATCCTTCCGCTGGCGCCACGCCCACGCCAATCACTCGAGGTAATTCTTCCTCGGGAAAAAGTTGCGCAACCACTGTGCGGACATTGGATGAGCCGATATCAATTCCAACAATAACCTCGTTTTTTGACATGATAAAAAATTATCGATTACTAACTTAATAATACAATAAAAAAAGCTTTTAGCAAAGCGTACTTAGAAAAACCTCTCTTGAATATACGGATAGAAAATAATCACACCGACAATTACCGCTACAATTGAGGTGATGAGCACAGTAGCAGCCATCAAATCCTTGATAACTCGAGCATAAGGATGAATGCGAGGTTTCAGGATGTCCACCACTCTTTCAAAAACGGTGTTGATGAGTTCCATGATGAGCACGGTCATAATCATAAAAATCAAAGCCACCATTTCGGTTTTTGTCAGGTCAAAATAAATCATCGCCACCACCACGATTATCGTCACAGCGATTTCGTTTTGGAAATTTTTTTCACTTTTGAATGCATAGCCCAAACCACGAAGCGCGTGTCGCAGACTATGACTAAATTGTTTGATTCTTTCCATCCCCTGTAGTATTTCCGCCTACATTAATTTTACATTAATATAAGTGAAATTAAATTAACTTGTTAAAATATATCACCCAGTAATAATTCCGTTGCCGAAGGCAATAGACGGAAGCACCACAGGGCATGTTCTATTTTTAAAAATTTTTAGCGATTTTTTCTTGAAGCGCAAACATTTTTTTGCCATGCTGCATTCCCAGCAGATGCAAAATTCCATGAGCGAAAACTTTGGCCAATTCTTCTTCCAAATTTATTTTCTTTTTGTCTGCGTATTTCTTAATATCATCATAACATAAAATTATCTCACCTAAAAATAGTTCTTTTTCTTTTTGAGCCTTTAATTTTTTCTGAGTGGCAAATTCGGGGAATGACAAAACATCTGTGGGTTTTTTGATTTTTCGATATTCCTGATTAAGTTTCTCAATTTCTTTTTCCGAGACGATAGCCAAACTCAAATCAATTTTCTTATTTTTCAAAAAATCTAATTTTATTTCCCGCAAAGTTTCCTCCGCCACCTCAGAAAAAAACCCGCCTTCAATTGGACTTTTGCTTTTATTATTAATTTCCAAATTTATTTCCATGGTTTAATTATAACATAGAAAAAAGGCTACCAGTCACGGCCGGTAGCCTCATAAAAAATCGATGTTTTAATCTTTACTCGTAAACGAAGTCGCCAAAAATCGTTTTGAGACTGACAACATTTTTGCCGCTTTTACTGGCAGTACAATCTCCAAGATCAACACACTTAACTCCAGATTTTGCTGAAACTTTTTTTATTGCCTTTTCCAAGGTTCCACCCACTCCCCAGCCGACAACATCAATCCCAATTCCGCAATTGAAAGTGGTAAACATATTTTTCCAAAGCTCACCGCTTTGATCTTGAATTAGCTGAAAAATTGGGGATGGAGTCGGCATTGACTTATGATAGCAAATTCCTTGGCCAATGTTTCGGATCTTGGTTGCACCGCCACCGGTATTCATGCTTATACCATGAAGTAAATCCAGATCGCCAGTGGATTCTAACTCATCAATCAGCATTTTGATGAGAATTGCCCATTGCCGTGTTGGGGAAAGCAAGGCTTCAGAAGCAGTCATATCAACACCTGGTAATTTATCGTCGATATAAAATTTTCCCTTGAAGGGATAGTCTTCTCGAGTAAGGAAGGGGTATTTTTTTGCATAATCCACATGAATAAGCTCAATTCGCCCAAATGTCTGGCCGTTGGCCATGATACCAGAATTCCGCTCGTTCTCCCAGATAGCCTGATCATCACTGCGAAATCCGTATATCACATCTCCGGGTTTAACATTTCCTTCAATAATTCTTTCCTTATCTTTAAGATAGGAATAGACAGCAACATCAAGTACATGACTGCCAACTTGATCGGGCAAATCAGCTACTTCGCCACCCATCCGTTGATAATGCATGCCATGTTTTTTATACAACTCATAAAGTCTCCGCTCAGCTTCCGCCAGAGCTTCAACGAAAACTTGCTTATAACCACGCTGCTTGTTGATTGCGGTTATATTTATTGATTTGAAAACATCAACAAACCCACAAGTTGCAGCATCTCCAGCGTTCATGGTAAATGCATCAAAAAGATCGGGAATAAATATTGTTGGATCCCCTTTCTCTAAAAAATGCAATGCCCGCAAAACACTTTTTGATCCAGATCCATCAGCATGCACAATTTCATAGACGCCGAGAATTGGATCATATCCAATAACACAAAAAGCATTGGGGAAAAGTTTTTTATTATCCGTACCAAATGCTTTCTCCAATCCCCTTTTGTCAGATTCTACTCCTGCCTTATCGTACATATCGCCCTTTGCCATCTTACACCGCCTCTCATCAAAAAAGTTTAACTACTTTTATTTTGCTGTTAATGTTCCACTCTCTGTTTAGAGTTTTTAATTCTAGCAATCCAAAATAAAAAAAGCAAATAAAAAAAGGTAGTACCGCAGTACTACCTCTTTGCGTTTTTAAATACAATCACCTACCGCGCACGTCAGGCTACAAGAACGAAAGATCTCGCAGATTGATATCGCGATAATATATCTTCTCATCGTGAAGATAAATCTTGCCGTTGACGACCAGGTTCAAGACGATTGACTGAATCAGTCGCTCTTTTTCATTGACCCTGGATCCTATCGTATCCGGCGTATCTTCAGGCCGAATCAAAACAGGAAGCTGGCAAATAATCGGACCACGATCATAGCCTACCCGGTCATCCACAAAATGCATCGTCACTGCGCTTTGTTTGATTTTGCCGGCTTTAAAAGCTTCGTAAACAGCTTCGTGAACATGATGCCCATACATTCCTGGACCGCCAAATTCCGGTAAAGGTCCGGGATGAATATTGATTGTCCTCTCGAGCGGCAGACCGCGAACAAATTTCAGCCAACCGGAACACATGACGAAGTCGGCTTGATAGCGCTCCATAAACTCTCGGTATCCCTCTGCATCAAACGGGCCAGGCCAATATTCAAAGGGAATGCCCAGCTTTGAAGCCTTCTTGAAAACACCGCCCGTGGCATGATTAGAAATCACGCCGACAATATCAGCCTCGAGAATCGGCGGAGTTGTTCTGGAAAATTCAACCATTTCCTGAAAACCAGATCCGCCACCTTCTTTGTCGCCACTCGCAAGAACCAGAATTCTTTTCTTATTTTCCGCCATGCAAAAGTCCTCCCTGCTAAAATTAAATGTTTTGAAGCGTTTTAAATATTTTAATGTTCTGACCTATATGATTATAGGTTTTTTATTTTAACAATCCGAAATAAAAAAAGCAAATAAAAAATTCCTGCCGTCAGTTGACCAGCAGGAATCTTGAGTCCTCCTTTCTTTTTATACCGCTGCGATTCCGCAACGGAAAATTTTCTGACCGTCCGGATTGTCAGGGGTCCGTTCGGGGTGATCCATAATCGCACCGATGAGTCCAGTTGCATCTGTCATCATCGCAATCCGACCACCGTTGGGAGAAAATCCTTTGTAGTGCATAACCACACTAGCGGTCGCGCTGCTTTTAACTTGAAAACGTCCGTAGCCGTGCGCCGCCGGAAATCTGAGAACCTGACCTTCCAGACCTTTGGTCCAAACACAATTGGACGGCAGCACTTCATGCTCGACCGGACAGCTGCAAAATACGCCGGACTTGTTACGCACCATGGCCACTCCCTTACCGAGCAAGCGAGCACGAACCAAGATCTGATCCCCGTTGCAGATCCCGAGGATTGGAATCTTTTTTACGACCAGCAATGGAAAATGCTCTTCGAGCAATGTGCTCACTGCCACTCCGATTTCCGGATAGTCGCCGTTCGAGAAACCGCCTGGAATAATGAAGGCATCGCAGTCGGTGATTTTTTCTCTTCCCTCGTAGAGGTCAGAGAGAAAAACAAGCCGCGGTATTCCTCCCGCCAAACGGATAGCCTCCAGGGTTTCCGCTTCGCAGTTTGTGCCATGCGCGTAGAGAATTGAAATCTTTTTTCTGAGTTTGATTTTTTTCATCAAGCCACCTCCTCTCCATTTCCCCAGAGCGCTTTTTCAAAATTGTTTTTCCACGCATTTCTGAGGAACTTAAGGTTAAGTGTTTTGCCCTGAACAGTGAAGCGGCGCCAAGGTATTATTTCGCCAATCACAGCGGGATGTAAATCGGAAAAACTTTTCAGAATCCATTCAACATATGCAGGATCTACTTCGAGCAGAGCTCCACCGAAATTTTCCAAAAAAATTTCAGTGGAACTGAGAGATGTTTTTACACCCCAGCCGGAAGCTTCAATGCCTTCAAAAAGACGCATAAAAATTCCGCCTCGGTTGATGGGAACCGTCGAACAAACGAAACCACTGCTACATATCTGAAACAATCTCCGGAAATATACACCAAGATCTATCTGCTCAGTCAGGTCATCCATTTTGGCTCCAGTTATACCTAGTGCCGACGAGAGAATTGACCCGTCTAGGCGCGTTGCTCTCGGACCGACAGCTAATAGGAAATTTCCGGGTTTCTGCCATTGATGTAAAACCAGACGGTTTACATCTTTGATTTTTCCCATCGCTGTAATGGCGACACAAGGCGGAACACAAACAATTCTTCCGCCAAATTTTCCTCGGCCTGCCGAACTGTCTTTACCAACCATAAAAGGAGAACCGGTTTTTACCGAAATGTCTGTGATGGCTTTCACCTGTTCACAAAGATACCAGCGAGCAACCGGATCAACTCCATCAGTATAGAAATTGTCCGCCATGCCCACATCTCTCGGATTGACACCAGCAATAACCTGAGTAGTTAAAGCATCCATAACTGCGTTCTTGGCCGCGTTTACCGGATCGACTTCGAACTGCCAAGGCGAAAAACTCAAGCTAATCGTCATGCCATAATCTTGACCAAAAACCGGACGCAAAACTCCCAGTGAAGACGGAACATTGTAGTTCCGACCGTAAAGTGGTCCCTGCCAGGTAATGCCCTGAACCGTTGAATCATATTGTGTAGTCGCCTTCGCTTGGCAGCAGACATCAAAATGGCCAGCAACGCCCAAAGCCATTTCCATGACATTGTTGTGATTAATTTCAGGATAGAAAACGTTTTCACTTTTCGGCTCCGGCTTCACAACTTCGACCTTGTCCAACGGACATTCATCAAAATAAGAATACGGAACATCAAAGCAGATCTCCCCTGAAAGTGGCATGTCAAGATAAAAATGGTTAACTTCCGGATCATAAAACATTTGGAAGCGCCCGTTATCAGTAAAAACACCAACCACGGTCGCTTTGAGGCCGTATTTTCTGTAAATTTTCATGGCCTCATCCTTTTTTTCCGGGATAATCACGTGCGCAAAGCGCTCTTGACTCTCCGAAAGAGCAATTTGCCAGTTGGAAAGCCCAGGACATTTCAACAGAACGCGAGCCAGATTGAAAATAAGGCCACCAACACCGTTTGTGTTTTTCCCCAATTCGCCAAAAGCGGAAACTACTCCAGCCGCACCGAAATCATTACGCGCGCGACAGCATTTCCGATCCATCAGCTCCAGTCCAGCCCTCATCATCAGTTGTTCAATATAAGGCCGACCGATTTGAACATGAGTTGAATCCCCAGTATCGGTCTGATCAGTAATTCCACTGGAACTAATGGTAGCACCATGCAATCCATCATTTCCAGTATCATTTCCGACCAACACTGCCAGATCGCCTTTTTGTGGTTCTCCTTTTTTGGCTGCCGCCCGAGTTGTAATCCCGAGCGTTCCGCCAAGGGCAAAAGGCTTGCCACTAAAATCAGGATGCGACATCATCCGCGCCCAGGTCATCGGAATCCCCATCGGATTGCCGTAATCAGCAATGGCCTGGATTGTTTCCCGACCAATTATTTCCTCAGGCAATGTTTTTCCACTGAGTTCCGGATAACGCTTGCGTTTCAGTTCGCCGATCACCGTCATTTCGATATTGCCGATCGGCTTGGCGCCAAGACCGTTTTCCAGAATATCCCGAATCACGCCTCCGAGCTTGGTTAATTGGCCGCCGTAGGGTTCGGATTTTGAAGGCGAATTGTGCGTTTCCAGTTTGAAGAGAATGCACAATCCATCATAGAAGTCCCAGACGCCGGCATTATCAACGAAAGCGGAAATAAGATTCGGATTACCAATTTTTTCGGTGGCCTCCTTGAGCATTTTGAAAAGCCCGAGACTTTTCCAAAGATCATGAAAGCAATGCTCTGACCAAGACGCACCGAAAGTTTCAAGATACACATCCGAAACTTTTTCAAGCCCGAGACGCACCTGAAATTCCTGGAGCTTTTTCATCTTGGAAAGCGAAAGATGCAATTCGCGATCGGCACTGATTTTTTCCAGTGCATCGTCATTGAGACCAATTAAATTATAAAACTGCATCGGCTGCCGCACGCCCCTGGGCTTCAGAGTTTCGAGCACTGGCTCTTCCTCAAAAGCCACATGAACAAGCTTGTTAACATAAAGCCCATCCATATGCTTTCCATAATAGCGATAGCTGACACGGGCCGCCTCGGCCGGAATGCCTTTGTGCTGACAAAGTTCTAAAATCGCGTCCTGCTGGGGATCAATGACCCCATTATGATACATAACCTCTTTGAACTTGCGCCGGTCCGGCATCTTCTTGACGATTTTCATCGTTTCCGGATTGGCAAAAATAGGAAAAAGTGAAGAAAGATTTGGGATCTTTTCGCCGGCAAATTCAAGGTTGAAAATTTTGAAAATGTCCGACTTGCCCTTGCCTTTTGGAGCAACAATAATTCTTGCGATAGCCATAGCATTCCTTTCTCTAAGTGAACTACATTGTTTGTTTTTTACTTCTTTTTATCTCTTTAGTTTATTTTTTTGTCAACGTGCCACTTTGCAAAATCACAAAGTTATTAATTCTAGCAATCCGAAATAAAAAAAGCAAATAAAAAAATCCTGCCAGTCGCTGACCAGCAGGAGCTTTTATTCCTCCAGATATACTAGCTAATCTAGAAAAAAATGATCGGGAGATTATGAATTACGCATGTAAATTTTGTATTTCACAAAAAACAATAAACCATAAACAGTCGCGACACCCAAAAGCACCAATACGCGACAACCATAATTACAACAAAACTGCTGAATCTCCGCTAAAAATGACATAGTATCCCCCTTTGAGAAAATTGTTTTTGATTTCTTTATTTAAAAAAATCATTATTTTCTGTTTTTAAAAAGCAATGACAATAAAAATAATTTTATTCTTATTTAAATGGAAAGTCAATCAAATGAGAAATTTTTTAGAGGCTTCTATAGAGGCCTCTATCGAAGCCTCTATTAAAAAATAAAAAAAATCCCCACCTAAGTGAGGATTTCTTTATTTCATTTTATTGCAATGATTCTTCGACAATTTTTCGCACCAAATTTCCATCGGCTTGACCTTTCAGTTTTCCCATAATCGGACCCATCACTTTTCCAATTTCAGCTTTGGAAGTGGCTCCCACTTGAGAAATGATTTCCTTCACAATTTCGCGAACCTTAGCCTCACTCATCTGCTCTGGCATATAAGCGGAAAGGATTTCAATTTCCTTGGTTTCTTTCTCGGCCAATTCTGGTCGGCCACCAGTGGTATATTGCTCCACACTATCTTTTCTTTGTTTGATGGCTTTGGCAATCACGGCTTGGACTTCCTCATCATTCAAACCTTCTTCCTTTTTTAATTTTTCAATCTCAGTATTTTTAATCATCGAATCCAGCATCCGCAAAGTGTCGCGCTTCATCGCATCACCCGCTTTCATCGCCTGCTTCATATCATCGACTATTTTTTGTTTCAACATATTCGTAAAACGTAGAACGCAAATCGCAAAACTTTTTCGGTTATGCGTTTCGCGCTACGCGATTACTTAACTAATTTCTTCTTAGTATTTTTGAAATTTTCTTCGTCAAATTTGCCCATTTTTTTCAAATGGTCCACTACTTTCTTCACCTTCGCTCGATACATCGCATCTTGACGCACTTCGCGTTTGCTTTTTTCATCCGTGCGAAATCTGGTTTTTCGAGCCCGCACTAAAACACCGCTTTGTTGAACGCGACGGCTAAATCTTCTGATCAAACTTTCAGAAGTTTCTCGTTCTTTCTTTTTTACTTCGATCATATAAAACCTCCTCTCTTTTATTAAACCCACTTTGGGGCAAAATTCAGTTTACTCTAGATTTTCAATTTCGGCAAGTTTATCCCTGAGAATCGTTATTATTTTCGTTGTTGTGATTATTGTGATTATGTCCGTTTTCGTGATAAGTCACTACATTATCCGCTTTGAGTCTTCGCTTAATAATATCCACCAATTTTTCTACATTCACAATTTCTTGCACGCCAGTGGCCATATTTTTGATGATGACTGTTCCGTCCAGCGCTTCTTTTTGTCCCAAAATCAAAGTCATTTCCACTTCCAATTTGTCCGCCACTCGCAGTTGTGATTTGAGACTACCACGACCAAAACTTTCGGCTACCAAAATTCCATTTTTTTCCATTTCGGCAAAAAGTTTCAAACTTTTTTTCTTGGCCAGATCTCCCAGTTGAGCCATAAACACTTTTGGCTTTGGAGCTTTATAGGGTTTCGCCTGCACTCTTTTCATTTCCATAATCAATCTTTCCACGCCCAATCCAAAACCAATGGCCGGCGTATTTTCTCCACCTAAAGACTTGACGAGTCCATCATAGCGTCCACCGCCACCCAAAGAAAGTTTTCTTCCTTCCTCTTCACCAGACCAAATTTCAAAAACGGTTTTTGTATAATAATCCAAACCGCGAACGAGTTGTGGATTGATGACATAAGGCAAGTCCAATTCGTCCAGATATTCCAAGAGAGTTTTGAAATGCACGCGACATTCATCACAAAGATGATCGACTGATTGCGGAGCGCTGGAGGCAACCTGAAAACATTTATCTTCTTTACAATCCAAAACGCGCAAAGGATTGGTTTCTAATCGGCGCTTGCAGTCTTGGCACAATTTATTTTTCTTCGATTCCAAATAATTTACCAACAAATCCTTATATTCTTTTCGACAAGTTGGACACCCAATGGAGTTAACTTGAATTTGTACTGCTTTAATGCCCAAAGATTGCACCATCCGAGAAGCAATCTGAATCACTTGTGCATCCAAAATCGGATCTAATTCTCCGAAAGCGTCGAAATTAACTTGGTGATGTTCGCGGTAACGTCCTTCTTGCGGTCGATCATAACGATAAACTGGGCCACAGGAAAAAAGCTTCACCGGTTTCGGTAATACATTCATTCCATGTTGGATGTAAGACCTGCAAAGTCCGGCTGTGAGTTCTGGTCGCAGCGCCACTTTGTCGCCACCGCGAGTAAGAAAGGTGTACATTTCTTTATCCACAATATCAGTGCCTTCACCCACCCCTCGAACATATAGATTATTGTATTCCACCAATGGCAAATCAATCCGGGAAAATCCATAATCGCGCGCCAATTTTTCACTACATCTTCGCACTTGTTCCCAGTAAGATTGTTCCTCTGGCAAAATATCTTTCATTCCGCGAAGCGTTTGCAAAACTAGTGGTTCAGATTTGGTTTCTTTTTCGTTAGCCTTCTTGCTTTTTTTCGCAACTTTATTATTTACCGAGCGAACAGATTTTTTACCCTGAGATTTTCGAAGGGCTTTTTTCACAATTTTTTTCTTAGCCATAAAAATTAATTTAAGATTTTTATTCGATTAAACGGCCAAGCGCGAAAAACCGCCCGACCAATCACATCATCTTTCGGCACTGGACCCCAAAGACGCGAATCAGAACTACCCGAACGATTGTCCCCCATCACAAAATATTCATCCGCCGAAAGTTGCCACGGGGTTTCGTGCGCCTGATTGCCAGTCAAAATTTTTGAAGAAAGATATTCTTTTTCATCCAAGAAAAAGCCGTTCGGATTTTGGGAATTAGATATTTTTATTTTCCCGCCTTCAATTTCCACTTTTTCTCCTGGCAAACCAATTACTCTTTTGATGAAATATTTTGACAAATCTTTTGGATAACGAAAAACTACTACATCAAATCTTTTCAAATCTTTAGAATGCTCCACGGTAAAAAATTCCTTTCCAAAAATTCCCACGTCCGTTTTTTTATAACCCCATTCTTTGATAATCAAATATTCTCCATCTTTAAAAGTGGGAAACATTGAATCGCCTTTCACAAAAAAGGGCTGAAACAAAAACATTCGAATCGGAACAATAATCACCAAAGCCAAAAGAAAAACCTTAACAATTTCCAAAACAAAAGCCCCCACGCCTTGATACTCGCTTTCCTCTTTAAAGTTTTCTTCCATATGAAAAGGCCTAAAAATAGGCATTAAAATGCTTAATTAACCCCATTTTAGCACAAATTTACCCCCTTGGCAAGAGCAAAACTTGGCTCAAGAAAGCCTAATTGGAATTTTCGGAAAATTCCAGTATGATTAAGGAGATGGAAGAATTTAACTATTATCAAGAAGGGCAAAAAATTGCTCGCAAAAAAAGCTTGGGAAAAAGAATTTTCTTTTCTTTGATTTTTTTGCTTTTTCTTTTTTTCTTGGCTTATGGCGCTTTTTTGTTTTACAAAATTTATGCTACTGGAAAAACTATCAGTATTTCCACGCAAGAATCAGCGCCCTCTTTTTTCGAAACAGCCAAATCGCTAGTTGCTAAAGATGAAATCAATTTGAAAAATATTGACGGCCGAATCAACATTTTGTTTTTGGGCATTGCTGGTCAGGGAAAAGCTGGCACCAATTTGACTGATACTCTAATGCTCATGAGTTTAAATATGAAAACTGGACAAGTCGCCCTTCTCTCTATTCCGCGCGATCTTTTTGTTACTATTCCGGAAATGGAAATTCAAACTAAAATAAATTCGGTCTACCAAATCGGACTCCGCTCAGAAAGCGGTAGCAAGAAAAACGGTGCCGAAACAATTGTTTCCACCGTCGAAAAAATTCTGGCTGAAAAAATTAATTATTTTGCCATTCTGGATTATACCGGTTTTGAAAAAATTATTAATAGTCTTGGCGGAGTGAATGTGATGAACGAACGCGATATTTATGATGACAGTTATCCAGGACCGAATTATAGCTATGAAACTTTTGCGCTCCCAAAAGGATTTCATAAATTGGATGGCGCTACTGCCCTCAAATATGTTCGCGAAAGACATTCTGATCCTGAAGGCGATTTTGGTCGCGCCAAAAGGCAACAACAAGTTCTTCAATCGGCCAAGAATCGAATTTTTTCTCCAGAAGTAATGTTTAATGTCGTTTCTTTGAATAATCTTTTTAATGCTTTGGGAGAAAATTTAGTCACTAATATTCAAGCGGATGAAATTAAAAGTTTCTATAACTTAAGTAAAAAATTAGACACCCAAAACATCAACAATGTGGTGGTGGATGCTTGGAACAAAGATAGTCTTTTGAAAGTTTCTCATGTTCTTTATGGAAACATCAACGCTTTTGTTCTTGTTCCGCGCCTTGGCAATTGGAGTGAAGTTCAGGAACTAGCGGATAATATGTTTGATTTAAATAAAATCAAAAGAAGACAAGCCGAAATTGAAAAAGAAAATGCTTCCATTGCTATCGTTAATCGCAGTGGAGATTCCAAGGTTGCAGAAACCATTAGAAAAATCTTAACTGAAGGATTTTCCTATGGAAAAGTTTCTTTGCTTAAAGATGTTTCTTCTAAAATAGAAAAGGAAACTTTCGCCTATGATTTAGCCCAAGGGAATAAGCCTTTTACCCTAGATGAAATCATCACTCGCTTGCCCGCCAAAAAAGCTTCGGGAAATTTCTTGGGAAAATTAAACTCTTCTGAAAAATATGATTTGATTGTTGTTATTGGAAAAGATTTAGTTTCTCAGTATAATAGAGAAGAAGGAACATTAGAGGATCTTAATAATGAGCGCGATAATCAAGAGATGTTAGATTTTGTTAAAAATTAATTTAAAACAAAAGCTCAAATTTTAAATTATAAATTTTAAGCTTCCTGCCTGCCGGCAGGCAAGTAAATGAAGGCTAAATGATTAAATTTTAAATATTTATTTATTTGTTAATTTAAAATTGATTTAAAATTTAAAAATTAAAATTTAAAATTATGAAGATAGTAATCGGCCTCGGTAATCCTGGAGAAAAATATACTGGCACCCGCCATAATATTGGCTTTTATTTTGTTGATAAAATAAGAAATAATTTTAATTTCCCAGAATTTTCATTTAACAAAAAGTTTAACGCAGAAACATCCAGCCAAAAATTCGAAATTCGAAATTCGAAATTCGAAATTCTATTAATTAAGCCCCAGACTTTTATGAATCTTTCCGGCGATTCAATCAAAGCCATTTTGGATTTTTATAAACTCACTCCTGAAGATATTTTAGTCATTCAGGACGATTTGGATATTCCACTGGGGGAATATAAAATTGCGACGGATTCGCGAAGCGCTGGACACAATGGAGTGCAAGATATTATTGAAAAAATTGGCACCCAAACCTTCACTCGCCTCAGGATTGGCGTTGGCAAAAGCGACACCATTCCAGCCGAAAGCTATGTCCTTCAAAAATTTTCCGATGAAGAATTGGAAAAAATCAAAAGCCTTGAAGAAAAAGTTTTAGAAGAAATAAAAAAAGCGCTCAACTAAGAGCGCTTTTTTGATTTTTCCAATCCCGCAGGCAAGTGGCATTTTAATAAATATACTAAAACACACTCAGCGAACACAGACTAAGGAGGTAATCTATGCTCAAACTTACAAACGGGATTGGAAAAACCAGCTTTTTAAGGAACACTCATATATAGCAGATTAATAAACTTTTGTCAACTCTGCTATAATATATATTGTCATTCCCGCGAAGGCGGGAATCTAGTCACAAAATTTTTACTGGATCCCCGCTTTCGCGAGGATGACAAAAAATTATGAAATATCTAAATGCTTTGAATAAAATCAATGGCACTGGTCCACAGAAAATGAAAATGCTTTTGAGTTTTTTTGGTTCATTTGAAAAAGCTTGGCAAGCTTCAACCGAAGAATTAATGCAAAGCGGGATTGGAGAAAAATTGGCGGAAAAAATAGATCGAGAAAGAAAAGACATTAATCCAGACGAAGAATGGGCGAAATTAGAAAAAGCCAATATTCGCATGATCACTTGGGACAGCGATGAATATCCTAGATTATTACGAGAAATAAATAATCCTCCCTACATTTTATATATCCGAGGCGATTTTGATTTGAATTCTATGCCCATGATTTCCATCGTCGGTTCCCGAAAATTTACCGCCTATGGCTCTCAAGTGGCCTCTACCTTTGCTCGCGATTTGGCGCAAGCTGGAATTTGCGTAGTGAGTGGTATGGCGCTAGGCATTGATGCGATTGCTCACGAAGGTGCGCTCTCTGCCAATGGAAAAACTGTCGCTGTTTTGGGCGATGGCTTGGATGATGAAAGCATTCATCCCAGAAATAATTTTAATCTTTCTCGCGATATCATTGAGAATGGAGCGCTAGTGAGCGATTTCCCAGTTGGCACTCCACCCTTGGAATATAATTTTCCGGCTCGCAACCGAATCATCGCTGGACTTTCCTTGGGAACATTAGTCGTGGAAGCTGGAGAAAAAAGTGGCACTCTCATCACCGCTTCTTTGGCTTTGGATTTTAATCGAGAAGTTTTTGCCGTTCCAGGATCAGTTTTTTCTCCGCAATCTTTTGGCACCAATGATCTGATTCGAAAAGGAGCCAAAGTAGTGACTAGTGTTAAAGATATTTTAGAAGAATTAAATTTAGAAAAAGGGGAAATTTCCACCAAGATTATTCCAAAAAATTTTGAAACTCTGGAAGAAGAGACTATAATGAAGTTATTGTCCACCGAACCTGTTCACATTGACAAGATTGCAAAAATGTCTAAACTTAGCGTGCCTCAAGTTTCTTCTCAACTTTCCATGATGGAGATTAAAGGTTGGATAAAAAACATTGGAGGACAAAATTATATAACTATCTAAAATACGAAGCACGAAAAAAGAAATTCGAAACAATATTTAAATTCAAAAAACTTAAAATTTAGAATTTATTTATTATAATTTGTTTCGAATTTCGATATTCGAATTTCGAAATTAAAAAAATATGAAGTTAGTTATCGTAGAATCTCCCACTAAAGCCAAAACCATTTCCAAATTTTTGGGAAAGGCTTTTACTGTCAAATCATCTTATGGCCATATGCGCGATTTGCCAACCAAAAAAATGGGCATCGATACGAAAAATGATTTTGAACCGGAATACGTTATTCCAACTAAAGCCAAGGTGCGCGTAGCAGAACTCAAAGAGTTAGCGGAAAAAGCCGAGGATGTGATTCTAGCAACTGACGAGGACCGTGAAGGAGAAGCGATCTCTTGGCATCTCGTGTCGGCTTTGGATTTAGATTTGAAAACTGCCAAAAGAATTGTTTTTCATGAAATCACCAAATCAGCTATTGAAAAGGCTCTGGAAAGTCCTAGAAAAATTGATTTGAATTTAGTAGACGCTCAACAAGCACGTCGAATTTTAGATCGCTTGGTGGGCTATGAACTCTCCCCTTTTCTTTGGAAAAAAATTCGTCGCGGACTTTCAGCTGGAAGAGTGCAATCGATAGCTCTTCGTTTTATTGTTGAACGAGAAAGAGAAATTGAAAAATTTGAAAAAGAAGAATTTTGGACTATCAACACTAAGCTCAAAAAAAATTCTTCTGAATTTTTTGCTAATCTCAATGAACAAAATGGAGAAAAAATCGAAAGCACAGTTACTCTGAAACTTTTTGCTGGGGATTATAAAACTAAAAAAAGTTCTATCAAAAATGAAAAAGAAGCCCAGAAAATTTCCGCTGATTTGAAGACCGCTTCTTTTCAAGTAGAAAAAATTGAATCTAAAGAAACGCAAAAAACTCCACCCGCTCCCTTCACCACTTCCACTTTGCAACAAGCCGCTATCAATAAGTTAGGATTTTCTTCCAAGCAAACGATGACTTTGGCGCAAAAACTTTATGAGCAAGGCTTCATCACCTACATGCGAACGGACAGCACCAATCTTTCTATGGAATCAATGCTTTCCGCCCAAAAAATTATTGAAAAAGAATTTGGAAAAAATTATGCCTTGGATAATCCAAGATTTTACAAAACTAAATCCAAAGGCGCGCAAGAAGCGCATGAAGCAATTCGCCCCGCTTATCCAGAAAAAACTCCTAATGAATTGGAAAATAAACTGGAGTCCGGACAACTGAGACTTTATCGTTTAATTTGGCAAAGAATGATCGCTTCGCAAATGCAACCAGCGATTTTCAATTCTGTGCGAGCGGATATTTCAGCTTCTGGAAAGGCCTGCCCGGCCAGGGATAATTATCTTTTCAAAGCCAACGGCTCCACGGTGAAATTTGATGGCTATCTTAAAGTTTATGGCGGAAAAACCGAAGAGGTTCTACTTCCGGAACTCAAAGAAAAAGAAGCCCTGGATTTGGTGGATATTTCCAGTGAACAAAAATTCACTTCGGCTCCTCCCAGATATACTGAAGCTGGACTGGTGAAAGTTTTGGAAGAAAACGGCATTGGTCGCCCTTCCACCTACGCCCCCACTATCACTACTATCATTGAAAGAAAATACGTGGACAAAAACGAAGAGAAAAAACTTTTCCCCTTGGAAATTGGATTTTTAGTCAATGATATGTTGGTAGAACATTTTCCAGAAATTGTCGACATCAATTTCACCGCCACCATTGAATTGGATTTTGATAAAATTGCCGAAGGTGAATTGAAATGGGTGTCAGTCATTCAAGAATTCTATGAGCCGTTTCATAAACATTTGAAGGCCAAAGACAAAACCGTCGAGAAAAAACAAGAAAAATTAGATCGTCAGTGTCCGGATTGCGGTGGCGATTTGGTTGTAAAATTTGGACGCTTTGGAAAATTCATCGCCTGTTCCAATTATCCCCAGTGTAAATTCACCGAAAAAACTGACGAGGAAAAAAAAGTTGACGAAGAAAATTCTGGAGAAATTTGCGACATCTGTGGCGCTCCAATGGTAGTCAAGCGCGGAAAATTTGGAACATTTCTTGGTTGTTCCAACTACCCAGAATGCAAAGGGATTAAAAAAATAGAAAATAAAACTGGCATCCAGTGTCCCAAATGCAAAGAAGGAGAAATTGTAGAAAGAAAATCTAAACGCGGCCGGCTTTTTTATGGTTGCAATAAATATCCTAAATGCGATTTTGCTCTTTGGAATAAACCCAGTGGAGAAAAATGCCCCGATTGCGGTGCCTTGCTAATTTTTGCCGCTAAGGGTAAAATCAAATGTTCCAACAAAGAGTGCAAATTCGAAACTAATAGCCAAGAGTAGTTGTAGTATTTCTATGCTTACTATTGAAAATGTTTTGAAAAATTTTCGAGCTGAGCTCACCCCAGAGCGGGAAAAATTAATTCGCCGCGCTTTTGAGTTTGCCCAAAAAGCCCACACGGGACAAAAAAGAAAATCAGGCGAAGATTATATCCAGCATTCTTTAGCGACCGCTCTAAATTTAGCGCGCATCGGTATGCGTTCCAAAACGATTGCGGCTGGGCTTTTGCATGATGTGCCAGAAGATACTCAAGTTACCATCAAAGAAATTGAGAAAGAATTCGGAAAAGAAATCGCTTTCATCGTGGATGGCATCACTAAATTGGGAAAGATAAAATTACGCGAAAACAAAGAAGAAATGTATTTGGAAAATTTGCGCAAAATGTTTTTGGCGATGGCGCAAGATATCCGCGTGGTGATTATAAAATTGGCTGATCGTTTGCATAATATGGAAACGCTCTCGGCACTACCGGAAGAAAAGCGCGAACGCATTGCTCGCGAAACAATGGAGGTTTTCGCGCCCATTGCTAATCGCTTGGGAATTGGAGAAATCAAAGCCCATTTAGAAGATTTGGCTTTTGAATTTTTAGAAAAAGAGCACTATCAAGAAGTGAAAAAAATTGTCGCCTCCGATTATCCTCAAAGACAAAAAATAATGCTTAGTGTTATTGATGATTTGAAAGATAAATTAAAAAATGAAAATATTAGTCTTCTAAATGTCTATGGCCGAACTAAATCGCTTTATCGTCTCTATCAAAAACTCAAAGGCCATGAGATGGATATTTCTAAAGTTTATGATTTAATTGGTATTCGCATTGTGGTTCCGAAAATCGCCGACTGCTACGAAACTTTGGGCCTCGTGCATAAATATTATCGTCCCTTGGTTGGTCGTATCAAAGATTACATTTCTCTTCCCAAACCCAATGGCTATCAATCCATTCACACTACCATTTTTGGACCGCAGGGAAAATTTTTGGAAATTCAAATTCGTACCCAAAAAATGGACAATGAAGCTGAATTTGGTATCGCCGCTCATTGGCTCTACAGCGAAGGCAAGAAAAAAAGTTGGCGCGATCTCATAAGTTTTAAGAAAAAAAATCACACCTATGTCGAAAAACCAGATGAAGATATCATTTGGGTGAAACAACTTCGCGAATGGCAAGAAGAATTAGGTAAAGACCGCGATGAGTTTATGGAAGGTTTAAAAATTGAATTTTTTAAAAATCACATTTTAGCTTTCACTCCTAAAGGCGACATCATTGAACTCCCCGAAGATGCCACCCCGATTGATTTCGCCTACAAAGTGCACAGTGAAATTGGCAATCGTGCCGTTGGCGCTAGAGCTGATCGAAAAATGGTACCTCTAGATTACAAAATTCATAACGGCGAAGTCATTGAAATTATCACTTCCAAAGAACATAAAAACCCCAGCCGTGAATGGTTGAGGTTTGTTAGAACTTCCAATGCTAGGAGTCGCATCAAAAATACTTTAATCAAAGAAGGCTTACTTTAAATTCACTGTCATTCCCGCGCAGGCGGGAATCCAGTAAATCATTTTAATAAACTACAGGCATTTCGTGTCTAGGTTTTTTTGTTTCTCTAATTATTTTGACAACAAAAATTAGCGCATGCTTTTTCTTGTTGTTTTTATATCATCCAACATTGACAAAATTAGCGTAGGCTAGATTTGTCAAGATTTCACTTGTTGCGCCCGTTGCTTACAATTTAAGCGTAGGCTAAATTTATAAGCAAAAATACAAAAACTATAATTTTCTGCTCAAGCAAAATTTCGTAGTTTTTTATTTTTGGAAAAGAAAAAGCACCTGCGTTTCGCAAAGTGCTTTTTGCTATATATAGAGCTTATAATCTTTAATGACTTTTTAATAAAAATATTAAAAAAATATTGATTTAATCAAGAAAGATCCTTAACTAAATTCGATTTATTTTTTCGAATCATATTTCTGGCAAATATAGTAAAGGAATCTCCATTTAAAACACCTAGTGCCCAATTTTCGTTTTTTGACTCCTTGTAAACCTCATCTCTTATTTCCCATGCCCTTTCCGAATCAAGACCAGCAAGACCAATTGCGACATAAAGTTCAACATTATTGTGATCTTGTTCTTTCATTGATAATATTTTTTCTCTTATTTTCCATGCTCTTTCTGAATCAAGGCCAGCTAAACTATAGGCCACACCAAGTCTTCCTTCTCTGCTTTTCATTAATTCATCTCTCATCTCCCAAGATTTTTCGGAATCAAGCCCAGCAAGACCCATGCCCACAAATTCAGATGTGTTTAATTTATGCCTATCCACTTTTTTATCCAAAAGATCTCTTCTCATTTTCCATGCTCTTTCCGAATCAAGACCCGCAAGTCCACGACCCAAATCTATATAAAATCCTTTTTCAAATAATTCATCTCTCATCTGCCAAGCTCTTTCGGAATCAAGTCCCTTAAGTCCTAGCGCAAACATACTACCATCGCCCCCATTTTTATATATATGTTCCCTCATTTTCCACGCTCTTTCCGAGTCAAGACCGGCAAGTCCAGCAGCTAAATAATCAAGGTTCTTACCTTTCTGAATATATTCTTCTCTCAACTTCCAAGCTCTTTCAGAATCAAGTTCGCCCAGCGTACAAACAGTAGCAGCATCAAGCCCTTCTGCCAATATATCTTCTCTTATTTTCCAGGCTTCCTCTGAATCCATACCAGAAATTCCTGAAAGAATGAATGTTTTGTCAACACCCTCATTGAGACCTTTTCTCATTTCCTGTATAACTTCATCTTCTGAGATATACTTATCAAAACTTGTTTCTTCAGTTTTTTTATCTGCTTCCGACTTTCCTTCAATTTCATTGATTTTGGACTTTTTTTCGGCAACTTCAGATAAAAGCCCATCGCGTTCTTTATTCATTTCAGAGGCTTCTTCATGGAAGTTTTCTAATAATATTTTCTTCGGTTTTTCTGGTAATTTAGAAAACTGCTCTTGATCCTCCTTTTTTGAAAAATCAAATTGCTCTTTCATATTTTTTCTCCTTTAATTTGTTAAAGATTAATTAAATAAAGAACTAACCTAATTATTCCCCCCCCCCAAGCATTGTTGTCAAATTTATCCTGTGAAATTCCGCATAGCGGAAAAGCGAAGCCGCATTTCACCAGGATTGATGTTTTTTACAACAAAAAAACACTTAAAAAAAGAGTGCTTTTTTTCTACTATTTTCGACAATAAAATCCTATTATTGAAACTATCTCAACATCCAAACAGGAACCAAGACAAAGTCTTTGTGAATAGAAAAATCATTTTTAGTAATAATAAGTAATTTATTTCCACTTTTCCCTGCCATTTTTTGGGCAAATTTCAATTTATTTAGCAAAATATTTTCCCTATATTTCACTTCAACATATTGATATTTTTTTACATCCAAAACATTGTCTGTGGCCAAAAAATCTACTTCATCTTTTCGCACTCGTTGGAAAGAAATATTGGCATATTTTTTTTTCAATAAGGCTAAGCAATAATTCTCCACCAAAAATCCCATCTTATAATTCCCCTCTTCATTTTCTGACCAAGCATGAAAAGCTGAAAAAAAGTTTGAACTACCAAGATAAACTTTTTTTCCTAACCGCCTAGACTTTCTAGCGGATTTGGTAAAATTGTAGACTAGATGAATCAGAAAACTTTCGGCAAAATAATTGAAGTATTTTTTCACGGTTTTTTCATCTATTCCAATCTCCCGCGCAATATTCCCCGTTTCCACCGCTGACCCTACTTCACTAACTAAAACTTGGAAGAGAAATTTAAGCTCATCCACCTTTTCTACTCCAAAAATTTTCGGAATATCATATTCGATGGTTTTTTTATAGATCGCATCTGTGAGATATTTTTTAATTATCTCGGGATTATCCTCTCCAACAATTTCTGGAAATTGACCGCAATGGATATAGTTTTCAAATTCTTTTTCCATTTCCGAACCATATTGTTGAAAAAACTTTTCCTGCTTTGAAGAATTTTCTATTTTTGTTTCAAGAGAAATTACCGCCGAAAAATAACTTTCTAACATCTTATGATTCACATTTTTCAATTCCAAATATTCTTCAAAACTAAGCACGGGCAAAAAAAATTCATAAATTCTCCCCGCTAAACTTTCCGTTGTTTTTTTGCGTAGGAACAGAGACGATGAACCACTAATAATAAATTTTATTCTCGTGTCCGTATCATAATACCGTTTCAGGATATGTTGCCATTTCGGATTATATTGGATTTCATCTAAAAAAATGTATATTGATCCACTTTTCGGCGCTATTTTTTCCAAATATTCATTTAAATAATTGGCAATAGTAATTTTTCCTGGCATAATTGCCTCATCAAAAGTCAAGAATAATATTGCCTCTGCCTTTACCGTCTCCATCAACTTCTCTAATAATTGCTTGAGAATAATGGTTTTCCCCGTACGCCTTAGCCCAACAATAGAAATAATCTGCCTCTTAGAAAGATAAGGAAAAATTTCTTCAAATAGTTTACGTTTATGCTTAATATTTTTCAGTTCCGCAAAAAACTCATCTGGCGAATTCCAGTGCTTATTCTGTCGATAAATTTCCGCTAAGATAAAGGATTTTTTCATCTTTTTACATTTATAGGTATTAAAACTACTATAAATATAACATTTATCAGAATGATGTCAACCTAAAACAAAAACACCACCAGCTACTCTCAGTAAGATAACCTCTTCATTCTCTCTTTATTCTTCATCAAACATTGTCCCGCCCACAGCTGCGCCTTGCTCCTTGGCTTTTTTGAAAGCTTCTTTCAATTCTTCCATTGTGCCCGCTCTGCCTTCTTTCATCGCTTTGCAGATTGGACAATCATCATCAAATTCAAAATCGTCTTTTCCATTTGGCATATTATTAAAATTTAATTATTTCGCAATTTTTGAGATAATATTATTTAACTCTTCATCGGAATAAAAATCGATAAGAATTCTACCGCCTTGGCCAGATTTGGAAATTTTTACTTTGGTTCCCAAAGCACCAGTGAGTTTATCCACTGCTTCTTTCGTTTCTGGATCTAAATGAATCACTCGCTTATGAGTTTTCACCGAAACTTCTTTAGTTTTTTCTTCCGTTTGTCTGACGGTCAGATTATTTTTAAGAATCATTTCAAAAAGCGCTCTTTGCTTTTCTGGATTTTCTAAAGCCAAGATGGCTTTGGCATGACCTTCGGTAATTTTTCCTTCGATTAAAGCTTTCTGCACTTCAATCGGCAAACCCAGCAGTCTGGTTTTATTGGCCACGGCACTGCGACTCTTTCCCACTTTGAGTGCCACCTCTTCCTGACTCATTTCAAATTCGTCTTCTAATTTTTTGTAAGATTTAGCTTCTTCAATCGGATTTAAATTATGCCGTTGTACATTTTCAATAATCGCCAATTCCAATTTTTGTTTTTCATCAGCTTCCCTGACAATCACCGGCACAGTTTTTAGTCCCGCCAATTTAGCTGCTTGAAATCTTCTTTCACCAGCAATAATTTCGTATTGATTACCTTCTTTAGTCACTACAATCGGTTGGATAATGCCATGAACTTTAATGGAATCAGCGAGTTCTTTCATTTTTTCCTGATCAAAATCTACTCTTGGTTGATGTGGATTAGGAACAATTCTAATGATTTCAATTTCTTGCACACCACCAGTTGAAGAAGTAGCATTTTCTGAAGCAGGCGCTGTTCGATTTTTCAATTCATCTTGAAGCGAACCACCAGAAGGTTTGGTGCCAAAATAATTAAAATCATCTTGTGGAGCATCAATCGGTTTTTGTTTTTGCGGGATGAGAGAAGCTAATCCCCTTCCCAAGCCATAATTTTGCGGCATAAATAATATAAATTTTAAATTATAAATTTTAATTTTTAAATGAAATCTTAATGATAAAATTTAAAAAATTATTAATTTAGTAATTTAAAATTGATTTAAAATTTAAAATTAAAAATTTAAAATTAGTTTTGCTATACTGAAAATTCTTTTTTTTCTTTTTGATTATCCATCTCAATAATTTCTCTGGCAATATTCTTGTAAGCCCGCGCCCCTTTGGAAAAAGAATCGAAATTTAAAATTGATTTTCCGAAACTGGGAGCTTCAGCTAATCTCACACTTCGCGGAATAATACTATCAAAAACATGCCCCGGAAAATGATCTTGAATTTCTTTCACCACTTGGCGTGAAAGTCGATTTCTTTTATCATACATCGTGAGCATGGCGCCCATCACTTTCAAATCTGGTTGCAAATTTTCTCGCACCAAATCAATGGTGTTCAAAAGTTGACTTAACCCTTCCAAAGCAAAATATTCAGTTTGCACGGGAATGATGACTGCGTCGCTCGCTACCAATCCATTGATTGTCAGAAGCCCAAGACTGGGTGGTGAATCAATAATAATGTAATCATAATTGGTTCTAATTTCTCGAAGCACATTGTAAAGTCTAAACTCGCGATTTTCCATATGCACCAATTCAATTCCTGCTCCCGCCAAATCTTGCGAAGCTGGAATGATGTCATGACCTAAAGTTTCGGTTTTTAAAATTATATTTCGTGGATGTTCATCCAAAATCATTGAGTGGTAAAGACTTTTTTTAATTTCTCGCATATTAAAACCCAATCCTGAAGAAGCATTCCCTTGTGGATCCAAGTCCACCAGCAAAACAAACTTCCCAAAGGAAGCCAGATAGGTGGCGAGGTTAATAGCAGAGGTAGTTTTGCCCACCCCGCCCTTTTGGTTGACGAGTGAAATAATTTTTGCCATAATTATCTATATTATACTACAGTGTAGGTTAATTAAAAAGACCTGCGTTTAGGGTAATAAATAGGCCGCGATGGCGGAACTGGCAGACGCACGGGACTCAAAATCC
>Ga0172375_10002579_pt1 | contig 28161 bp, 22 predicted proteins | sample LakKiv1m_FD_114537 | JGI IMG/M metagenome (GOLD analysis project Ga0172375, IMG submission 114537) | Freshwater microbial communities from Kabuno Bay, South-Kivu, Congo - kab_092012_11.1m | ecosystem: Environmental > Aquatic > Freshwater > Lake | place: Democratic Republic of the Congo... | reverse complement strand
GCGGAATATTACGTCGGCGACGAGTCCGGCAAAAGCATGGACGACCAGCTTGCCGACCTGGAAAAGAAAATGCTCGCCGCCGCCAAAGCGCTGAAGTTCGAGGAAGCCGCCCAGCTTCGTGACAAAATCATCATGCTGCAGGGCAAATCCCCCATACAAGACCCCGCTGGGCCCAAGCGCCACCTTACTGCCAAGCAGGCGGTGCGGAAGCAGAAGGAGAAGATGCGGCGGACGAATAATTGATCCTCAATATGCGAAACAGCAGAGTCAAGCAGGCTTCTTGAGCTCTTCCTCCAGGCATTCTGCGTCCGATTCATTCATTGTATAGAATGTAATGTATCGGGAAGAGCGATTAGTTCGCAGCAACACTGTCATTTCCCGGCCGAATCGCCGTGTGACGCACATCTCTGCCAGCGAACCTTGCGTGCGAACTGGAATGAGAGCGTCGAAGAGAAAATTCGAGGGCATAAACACAAAAATGAGCAATAGAAACAGCGGACAGGTGATTTTCAAGATCCATTGATCGTGAATATCGAGGCCGGTATTGACGGCGAGATTGGCGAATATTAAATATAGCGGGAAAAAACCTGCCACCGAGAGCATTGCAGCCAATGCGCTTGGCGTCAGTCTGAACGGCCACAGTTTGAACTGATCACGCAGGCCGAAAAAAAGAACCCTGTCGCCTTCGACGGAGATAGCCCCGTATCGGTTGTGGATACCCGATCGTGATGGTTGAAGAGAAGATATGTGAGAGGCTTCGCATTGAGTTCTATAGGTTTCCTGCGATGGGATACGAAGACGGTTCGCCATTTCAACGGCCTCGTTTTCGTCCTTACAAACCAGTGTATGGCGCCGGTCACCTTCCGCTCCAGTGCTAATAAAGGAAATGAGTCTACCAATTTGCGTGATATGCTCCGGTTCCGCGGCAGTCACCGTTTGTTCCGCCTTTTTACCGATCGCGAACCAAAGAAAAAAGATATAGACCAGAATAAAGCTGGAGAGAAATATTGGACCCAACCAGTGATCAATCTTTGGTATAAATGCAAGGAGGAATAATTGAGCGAATAAAAGGATAATGATCATAACGGCGACATATCCCATCTTCTTGGGGGCGACTCTTCTATACCGCCCGCGAAGGGTAAGCCGTTTATCTCGAATTTCCGCCTTGATCGAAGACCTTAAGAAACCAGAAGTATCCGCAAGGGATTCGCGTCCGAATGAGATCTGCCAGGAAACAGATTCTGCGGGTGCCTTGGATAATCCGGTATGAATTATCCTGGAATCGACCAGATTATTCACCGAAAATACTATTCTTCTACATTGACCACCATCCACAGCCATTAATGAAACCTGGCGGTCGGTTTGGCTAATGTCGGAGAGTGTGGCCGAGTCGAATCGCCAGGTAAATGGGCGTAATGGGATGAGTGATAGTGGGCCAATAATAAAGATCGTTACCAGCAGCGGAGTGCACAGAACCATTAGGGGAAGATTATTATGCTGCAGCGGAAGTATCAGTGTATACACCATCCCCATAATGACTATGCCGCCGACTAGAAAGATCAGTGACGCAATGTAGAAGATTGAAAAGAAATGAAACGAGAGGATCGAGCGCTTACCGGTGAATGTGACGTGCTGCGCGTTGAGTTCGAGTCTTCCGCTTCCATAGCCGGTATATGAAATCTGGGGATCAGCCCCATACCTGACAGTGTATTGCATCGATCGCCTCCATACGGTAAATATTATCGCATAACCTGTCCTGCCTGTCATCAATGCAGGGAGGAAGTGGTTTATGTAGTAATAAGTAAGAGATGGCTTCTCTAACGCCCAAGCAACGCATGTTCAACGTCTACTGCGGCATTTCCATCGGCCGCCCGCCGGTGGTGCTGGAGTTCTTGTTTTCCGTTAACCCTTCGCCCATTCCGCCACTTTCGCGCGCACCGCGCGATCGACCGTGAGAATCTCGTCAAGCGTAGGGTGGGAGGTGGGCGAGTAGGCGGCCAGTGCCCTTTCAACCAGGCGGGAGATGTCCGTGAAACCGATGTGACCCGCGAGGAAAGCGGCGACCGCGGCTTCGTCGGCGGCGTTGAGGCAGGTGGGCGCGGTGCCGCCGGCCAGCGCCGCGGCGCGCGCCAGCGCGAGGCAGGGGAAGCGGGAAAAATCAGGGGCGGAGAAGGTGAGGTTGCCGGCCTTCGCCAGGTCGAGCGGCGCCCAGTTGCGCGGCAGCCGCTCCGGGTAGCCCAGCGCATATTGGATGGGCGTGCGCATGCTGGGCACGCCGAGCTGCGCCAGCAGCGAGCCGTCCCTGAACTCGACCAGCGAGTGAACGATGCTCTGCGGGTGGATGACGATGTCGATGCGCTCCAGCGGCACGCCGAACAGCCAGCGCGCCTCGATCACCTCCAGCCCCTTGTTCATCAGCGTGGCGGAATCCACGGTGATCTTCGGCCCCATCTCCCACGTCGGGTGGCGCAGCGCCTGCTCCGGCGTAACCCGTTCGAGCTGATCGGAGGTTAAATCGCGCAGCGCGCCGCCGGAGGCGGTAAGCAGCAGCCGGGACAACCCGCCGCGGTCCTGCCCCTGCAGGCACTGAAAAATGGCGCTCGGCTCGCTGTCCACCGGGATGAGCGTCGCGCCATGCTCGGTAACCTCGCGCATAAGCAGCTCGCCCGCCGCCACGATGGGTTCCTTGTTGGCCAGCGCGATGGTCTTGCCGGCCCGCGCCGCCGCCAGCAACGGCAGCAACCCGGCCACGCCCACCATGCCCGCCAGCACGATGTCCGCCTCGGGATTCACGGCGATTTCACATAGTCCTTCCATGCCGGCCAGCACACGGATTTCCGTGCCCGCCAGCGCATCCCGCAGCGCCGGCGCCAGCTCCTCCCGCATGATTACCGCCGCCGGCGCGTGGAACCGCCGCGCCTGTTCCGCCAGCAGCTCGATCCGCGAATCCGCCGATAGCGCGGCGACGCGGAAGCGGTTGGGAAAGGCGGCGACTATATCCAGCGCCTGGCGGCCTATGGAGCCGGTGGAGCCGAGAAGACAGACGGATTTCATGGCTCAAGTATAGGAGCGCGGGGGGAGGGTGTCAAAATGCACGGGCCTTGCAAGCATCACATGCTATCTTTCTCTGCGACGTCTATTCCGATATCCATCCCATCGCCGGTTACGATAGACACTATTGCTGTTTTCACCATCGTCTCTTGCATCTTCCGCAATGCTATGTTATAGTTAATCTACGGGTTAGGTATACTGTGGGGGAGCGATGCGGCTGACGACACGAAGCGAATATGCGCTGTTGGCGTTGATTGCCCTCGCACGCCATGAGGCGGAGGACCGCTGGGTGGGCGGGGAGGAGATCGCACGGGAGAAGAACATCCCGATCAAGTTCCTGCAGCAGCTCCTGCTTATTCTCAAGCAGAGCCATTATATCCGTAGCGCAAAGGGGCAGCATGGCGGGTATCGGCTGGCGAAGCCGGCCAGCGCCATTTCGCTGGCGGAAATTGTCCGGTTGCTGGACGGACCGCTGGCGCCCACGGAATCGGTGAGCAAATATTTCTATGAATCCACACCCATCGAGCAGGAGGAGAAGCTGGTCGAGGTGTTCCGCGAGATCCGCGATTACATCGCCGAGAAGCTGGAGAAGACGATGCTGGCCGATGTCTCGTGAAATCGGCAGCGGCGATAGTCTATTTAGTCCATGGACATACATTACATATCAGGGAGCGGAAAATGCATATCGCAAGCATTGACAACACCATCGGCTTCTTCATGCTCGTGGGTTTCTGCGCCCAGTTGATCGACGGCGCCATCGGCATGGCTTACGGGGTCATCTCCACCAGCCTGCTGCTGTTTATTGGCGTATCACCACTCCATGCGAGCGCCAGCGTGAAGGCGGCGGAAATGGTCACTACCGGCGTCTCGGGCGCTTCGCATCATTTCTTCGGCAATGTCGATCGCAAGCTGGTCCTGCAACTGCTGGCGCCCGGAGTGATCGGGGGGATCGCGGGAGCCTATATCCTGACCCGCATCGACGGCAACGTGATTAAGCCATACATTTCAGCATATCTGGTGTTGATGGGAGTGGTGATCATCGTAAAAGCTTTCCGTAAAAATCTCGAACGGCGACTACAACCCGCCGCGATAATTCCGCTGGGGCTGGGCGGCGGCTTTTTCGATGCCATCGGCGGCGGCGGTTGGGGACCGATTGTCACCACCAATATGGTTGCCATGGGCCACTGCCCGCGCACCACCATCGGCACGGTAAACGCCGCGGAATTTTTCGTCACCATAGCGCAGGTGGCCACTTTCGTCATCAGCATCGGCGTGGTCATGTGGCAGGTGAGTCTGGGATTACTGCTCGGCGGCGTCCTTGCCGCGCCTCTCGCCGCCTACTGCTGCAAGCGCCTGCCGCGCAAGACCATCATGCTGCTGGTCGGCGTGCTGATCTGCGCCGTCAGCGCCATCAACATTTATAAAGCTTTGAATGGTTGAAGATTGAATAGACGACGAATTGTGCCCCTTGCGGGGTGTGTGTGATTATTTACCGTCCTGTCATCGGTGTTCATGGTCGCGCAGCGTAAGCGCAGCCGCCCGTCTTTCTCCTTCCCGGGCTGCGGCACTGTATCGATGGCCATATCTTGCCCGTTCCATGCCCCCGGCATTCCCGCCGGGACGGCGCTGTTATTTCTTGCCATTGCCCTGGTCGTGCGGTATGAATACGTCTACCGTATCGACGGAGCTGTTGCCGGAAGCGTCCGTGCATTGCACCTCGATGGTATAGGTGCGCCCGCTACCGTTGCCATTGCGGTCCGCGCGCAGGCTGACGGTCATCGCGCCGGTGATGATGGCGTCGTTGGGACCGATCTTTTCATCGCAGCGAATGCGCGTGATTCTACATACCGGCGCAATGTCGCAGATGTCCCGCACCTCGGCCAATACGTTGATGGAGACCATTATCTTGTTGGGCGGCCAGATGGAGGGTTTTGTCACCCACAAATTCACGATTTCCGGCGGGGTGGTGTCCTCCACCGTCACCTGCTGCGTGGCCGTAGTCTGATTCCCCGAGTCATCGGTGGCCGTCCACGTCACCTCCGTCGTGCCCAGCGGGAAGACCGCCGGAGCGTCGTTAGTGACGACCGGGGCGGCATCGCATATATCGGATACCTGAGGAGTGCCCAGCTCAACGGCGGTGCCGTCGGCGCTCGCCTGTTCCACCGTGACATCAGCCGGCGCCGTTAGTTCTGGGGCAGTGGTATCCACCACGGTCACCGTCTGGGTGGCTGTCGCCACGTTGTCCGAGGCGTCGGTGACCGTCCATGTTACCGTCGTGACGCCCAACTGGAAGAGATCCGGCGCGTCATTGGTAACGCCGGGGTTGGGATCGCAGTTGTCGTTGACTTGCGGGATTCCAAGGTCCACCGCCGTTCCGTCCATGCCGGTCGCTTCGGCGGTCACGTCCTGGGGGGCCGTGATCGTGGAAGGTACGTTATCTCGGATCACGAAGTCCGCATCGCTCACATCGCTGACAGAGACGGGATTCTCCCACTCGTTTGTTCCCGTTCCGCTCACCCGAATGCGGGCATGCTGGGTGGGCGGCCCGCTGACTACCCAGTCTCCCTGTCCGTCCCCAGCCGTGCCGGCGAACAACGTCTCATAGGTGGCGCCGCCGTCGCGGGAGAGCTCGACCGTGAGGTCCGAGTGGATATCAATGGCTGTCCAACAGATCGTCTCGGTCTCGCCGACATCCCACATTTCGCCGCCGTTCGGCAGCTCCACCTTGATAGTCGGCTGTCCCATGACCATGGCCACGGACCGGAAATCAACGCCGTACCGCGCGTAGGCTCCATTGTAACTCACTACGTGAGGCGGTTCATGCCCACCAGGCTCGAAAGTGACCCAGAGCTTGTCCGCCGTCACCGTGTATGTTCCCACGGCTACGTTGTGCATGTAGTAGAAGCCGTTAGCGTTGCTCACGGCCTGATACATGAGCCCGTCCTGGCGTCTGGCGGTAACGACAACGCTGGGGAGCGGGACGCCGATATAGTCGCTATGGTTGCCCTGAATCACCCGGCCGCTGATGCCGACGCTCTCGGTCCTGTCAACGACCTTGACAGTAACCGTATCTATATTCGACGCGCCGCGGCCGTCATCCACTATCAGCTCGATAATGTGCTGACCAATACACAGCTGTACTTGCGCCGTGGGGCTGGTCGAGCGGCCGGCAATGATGGTTCCCCTAGGTCCCCCCTCGCGCCAGGTGTAATACAGATGGTCGCCGTCTGTGTCGAAAGAGCGTGAGCCGTCCAGCGTCACTGTCGCCCCGGACGTATTGGTACTATAGCAGCTGATGTCTGGGCCGGCATTAGCCGTGGGCACATCATTAACAAAGATTTCAAACGGCACGCTGATCGCCGGGCCATCTACATGCGCCGCCGTGGCGCGGAGCTCGTATGACCCGGGAGTGGCGATGCTCAAGTCGTTGAATTCCGCAAGTCCGGTGTCCCAGGTGTTCCTCACCGTGTGCCCGCTCATAGCCGCGGGGTTGCCGGAGGAGTCGAATAGCGCTACCTGAACCGGTTTGTTGCCCTGCTCCACTTTGGCGCCATCCGCATCTACCAACTGCACCCCTACCTCGGGTGAGATGTTCGCGTTCACCCGCGTCCTGGTCGGCTGACGAGAAAAGTCGAGGTGAGGACGGTCGGAAGTGGTGAAATTACATTCGGTAATGAGCCAACTGAAATGCTTGTCCGGTAAAGGCCAGGGTTGGGTTACACTGATGTTGTAGGGGTAATCTATGCGGGGTACTTCGGTGGGAGAGAACGCGTATCCCTCCTTCACGGGAGCAACTCGGTAGATACCGCCGTCGACTATACCCTGGGCAAAGGAGTAGACGCCGCTTTCGTCCGTAGTTGTCGAGGAGTACAGTGGGTCGTATTCAATATGCAGCTTCACTCCGCGCCAGTCTTCGTCTGAATTCGCGTGTGGAACGCTATGGCTCTGCCTGACATCAAGGATCCACGCGCCATATACATCGCACCCATAGAGCTGCCCAAAGGAATCCACAGGCGTATAACCGCACAAATTTCCAGGGTAAGGGCTCAGGTTATCCGCAAAGTCCGTCCAGATGAGCTCGACATTATTCAGGTATTCTGAATACGAGACTGCTGTGCCTGCCGTGTCGTACCAGTCGTTGATCTGGCACGTCTTATCCACGCTCTCGCCGATATGTTGCAGGCGAAATTCAATACCTCTGAAGTTGTAATAATAGTATCCGTTCTCTATGCGGCTCGGTGTGTTTGCAAGGCTCACTCTTACGTAAGTGAGCAGTCCGTGGTCCTCACACATCCAGGCGGCAACACGCGTCCAATTCCAAGGAGCATCCGCATGATCCGTCTCGCCATCTGGCCAGCGGCTGTAACCGTCGGACGACTGTGCTACGTTCCAGAATCCCATATATTTCCGGTAAAGGTTGACGGTAACATCCGGAAATCCGGTTCCACCGTCGGTGACCGTTCCGCTGATGCTGTTGTTGTCGGGACCTGCCTGAGGGATCTCGACCTTGACTTGGTTGTAAGCCAGCGCGAAGGAGGAAAGCGCGAAGACTGCCGTTATGGCAGTAATGAATGTGAGAATGCGAAAATGCCGTACCATAGTAATGCTCCATTTCCAGCAGCTCGTAGAATGAATCAATTTCTTCATCATAAACGATCAGTAGGTGTAGATGAACTCGCTGCTACCCGGGAATGCCCTAATGGGTGAAGGTGTTCGGCAACCACTTTGGTTAACCTATTTTATAATTAATATTATTATAGTTCAATTAGGGCACCAAGTCAAGCCCTCCATGATTGTTTAGCGCAGACGATCTCACGCGTTCCCGTACCCATTCATCCTCACCCGATATCTTTCGTCGCCTTCGCCAACTCGATTTTCCGTATATAGCGGATGCCGGGGATTTGCGCCAGCACCACGGTGGCGAAGATGCTAAGGATGGTGATGAGGTAGGTGCGCAAGAAGATGACCGTCTGCATGTTGAAGGATTCGCTCTCGTAGGCCCCTACGAAAACATGCGCCAGCCAGTAGCCGGCGGGCACACCGAGCAGGATACCGACGATATAGGCGAGCAGATTTTCCACCCAGACCATGCGGGCGGCGGCGTTCACGCTGACGCCGACGGTGCGCAGGGTGGCGATCTCGCGGGTGCGCTCGATGACGTTCATCAGCGTGGCGTTGAAGATGATCACGCCGGCCAGCGCCATGGAGAAGGCAAGCATGATATTGAAAAAAACGCGCGACTGCTCGAGGGCCGTGTCGATCTCGCGGCGGATGTCGCGGATGACCTGCACCGAGGCGATGCCATCCAGGTCATACAGGCGGTCGCCGATGGTGGAGACATAGGCGGGATCGGCGGTGAGGGCTATCGCATTGATGGCGGTGGGCGGCAGCTCCAGCGGGGCGCCGTACCATTCCCGCACTTGCCGCAGCGAGGCATAAGCGGTAATGCCGACCGGCTGGTAGGTAACGCCGCTGACGCGCACCAGGCGATCGAAGTCGGACTCCAGCAGCGCGCGGCCCGGCGCAAAAACCTGCTCCCGGAAGGAAGGCTGCAAGCCTCTTCCCGTCAAAGCCGCGATTGGGGTAACCGCTCCTCCGGCGAGAGGGAAGTCCGCCACCGCGGGCAATGTCTGCCGGGGCAGGGAGAGGCGCACCAGACCGCCGTTCCACAGACCGAGTTTCCGCGCGGTTGCCTGCGCCACCATCACCCCGCCTGGCGCCAGCGGGACGGGGGTGCCGTCGGCGCGCGAAAGGGTGAAAAGGCGGCTGTCCGGCTGGACGCCGTAAATGAGAATAGTCTGCTCGACATCTCCTTTCGTCAGTTTGGCGGGCACCGCCAGTATCGGCTCGACGCGGCGTACGCCCGGCCAGCGGCGAATGCGCTCGGCGGCGAACTCGGGTTGCGACTGCAGATAAGTCGCGAAGATATCATAGCGAATGCTGTATTTGAAGTAAAAGTCGATGGCAGCCACGCTGGAATCGAGCAATCCGGTGGCAACGAGCAGCAGCATGGCGGCGGAGGCGACGCCCGCCACCGTGGAGAAGGTGCGGCGGGGATTACGCAGGAAATTGCGCAGCGGCAGCCGGCCCAGCAATGAAAAACGGCGCAGGAAGGGCAGGTAGCGCTCGATGATCGGCGCCCGCCCGCCGGTGGGCACTTGCGAGGTGATGGCTTCCGCCGGAGTCAGGCGGGCCGCGGCCAGCGCGGGGAACAGACTGGAGGCGACCGTCACCAGCACCGCGATCGAGAAGCCGGCAACGAGCACTCCCCAGCGGAGCGAGACATCGTAATAAGGCACCTGAATCTGCGAGGTATAGAATTGGGTGAGCAGCACGCCCAGATAATGCCCCAGCGCGGCGCCCAGGCTGCCGCCCAGCACGCCCATCACCGCCGCGTAGAGCACGAAGTGCGTGCCGACCGCCCGCCGGGAAAAACCCACCGCGCGCAGGAAACCGATCTGCCCCTGCTGGGCGTGCACTATGCGGCCCAGCATATTGTAGACGCTCAAACTGGCGATGGTGAGAAAGAGGATGGGAAAGAAAATGGCCAGGTTCTGCAGGCCGATGAGATCCAGCCGCAGCAGTTCGACGCTGGGCTGCTCCTCCCGCGGGATGGCCGTCTCCGCGCCGTATGGATTGAGCAGGCGCTCGGCCAGCCGTATAGCCGTGCGGCGGTTGCCGCCGGGAGCCATGGTAACGCCGATCTCGTTCACCGAACCCGCGGTATCGAACAACTGGTCCACCACTCCCCGGCGCATCCAGAGCACGGCGAAGGTGCTCTCGCTGGGGTACGGAGCTTCACGCCCGCGCACTACGAAGATATATTCGGGACTCTGCACGATGCCGGCGATGCGGAAACGCACTTCATCGTCCTGCGCCACAATGGTGAGTATATCGCCGGGACGGTAGCCGTGGTATTTCGCGAAACCGGCCTCCAACAGCAGCTCGCGGCGCAAACCTTGCCCGGGAAAGCTGCCTTCGATTAGTTTTACCTGGTTGACTGCCGGTTCGCCGGTATCCGGCAGGCTGATGACGCGGCCCGTGACCTTTTGATTCTCCTGTGACTGCCGGCGAACTTCCACCTCGCGGATGGTGCGCCCCTCCACCGCGCGCACGCCGGGGATGCGGAGCAGCGCGGCGACGGCATCGTCCGGGGCGCTCTGCACCGGCACGGTGAAATCGGCCAGGTTCAACCGCCGGTAGGAGAGCGCATACGACCGCTCCAGGTTCAGATAAAGCGCATAAGACGAGCCGAAGAGGGCGATGCCGACCAGCAGCAGCAGCACGATCCCGCCGAACATGAACGGCGAGGTGCGAATGTCACGCAATAGTTTTAGATTAAGCTTTGACAATACTTCGTCTCTTTGCCGGTGATAAAAAAATTATAAGTGATAAGTGATAAGATTGGCTTTTCATATGAGAATAAACTCAAAACTAACCTACCACTCATTACTCATCACTTATCACTTTCTCCTCTCACCAGCTAACCTCACTCGGCGGCAGCGGTTTTGCATTCGTCTCTATCGATACGATCTCGCCGCTGCGCATATGCACCACGCGGTCGGCAATGGCGCCGAGCACGCTGTTGTGGGTGACGATGATGGTGGTGATGCCCCCGGCGCGGGTAAGGTCAGTGAGTACGGTGAGCACGCGGATGCCGGTCTCGTAGTCAAGGTTGCCGGTTGGCTCGTCGGCAAGCAGCAGCGCGGGGCGCTTCACCAGCGCACGGGCGATGGCCACCCGCTGCTGCTCGCCGCCGGAAAGCTCGCTGGGGAAGTGGTCGGCCCGGTCGCGCAGCCCCACCGCGTCCAGTACCTCCAGCGGGTCCAGCGGCTCGTCCACCAGCTCGGCGACCAGTTGCACGTTTTCCAGCGTGGTCAGCGTGGGCACGAGATTGAAAAACTGGAAGACGAATCCCACGCTATAGCGGCGATAATCGGTCAACTCGGCGTCTGTCATGCGCGCCAGGTCCTGCCCGCGATAGAAAAGATGGCCGGCGGTGGGCGTGTCGATACCGCCGATCAGGTTCAACAGGGTGGTCTTGCCCGACCCGCTGGGTCCGAGCACGATAAGCAGCTCATCTCGCCGCACGGCGAAGGTGGTGTGCTTCAGCGCCGGCACGTTTACAGCGCCCATGGTGTAGGTCTTTTCCGCGCCATCGAGCTGGAACAATGCGTTGTCGGTGTGCGGTTGGGTCATGGCTGGACCTTCACCCGCGCGCCGTCGGACAATCGATCGAGATTGCTCACCGCCACCACCTCGCCAGCCTCCAAGCCGGAAAGCACCTGTGTCTCCTCGAAATTGGATTGACCGATGCTCACCGCGCGAAGATGGGCGACCCCGCCCAGCACCACGTAGACGCTGTCCTGCTCACCGACGCGGAGGATGGCGTCATTGGACGCCAATACGGTGCTGGTTCCGGCGGGCAGTGTGCCGGTAACGTTCACTTCCGTCCCCGGACGCAAAGGCAGGGTCGAGCTGCGTATATCGATGCGCACGCGCACTACCTTCGCCCGCACGCGGCCTACCTCCTTGGGCTCGGCCACGCGAGCCACTCGCGTTACCTCCCCAATCGCTTCCTTGCCGGGATAGGCGTCGAGGGTGATGGTCACCCTCTGTCCCGCGGCAACGGCGGCCACGTCTTCCGCATCCACCTCGGCGGTCACCCAAATATCGGCGAGATTGGCGATGGAATAGATCGGATCGAACGGGGTGGCAATTTCGCCAACTTCGTGATGCTTGCGCGCCACCACGCCGGATAATGGGCTGCGAATGGTGGCGTCCGCCAGTTGCGCCTGGGCAGCCTGCAAAGCGGCCCGCGCTTCGGCGACATTGGCCAGCGCGGCATTTACATCGTGCCGGCGAGAGGCAATCAACTCCTGCCCAGCCTGCGCCTGCCGGAGGGCGGCTTCCGCAATGCGCACCTGCGCCCGCGCCGCATCGACTTCCTCCGGACGCGGACCGGCTTCCAGCTTGCGCAATATCTGCTGCTGCGCCTCCAGTTGCGCGGCGACGGTTTCGTATTCGGTTTTCGCGGTGTCGCGTCGAACCTGGCTGACCGCTCCTTCCTCATAAAGCCGCTGCATGCGTTCGTATTCCCGTCGCGTTCCCTCGACCTGCACGCGCGCCTGCTCGACTGCCGCGCGCTGGGCGGCGATATCTTCAGCGCGGGGGCCGGCGCTCACCTGCGTCAGGTTGGCGCGCGCGGCCTGCAGGTTGGCCAGGGCGCGATCGACATCGGCGCGATATTGCCTCGCCTCCGCTTCAGCGGCGCGCTGCAGCGATGCGGCGCGCTGCTCTGCCGCCTCAAGGGCGGATTGCCTGCTGGATACCGCCGCCTGCAGGTCGCGGGTGTCCAACTGCGCGATCACCTGGCCACGGGTCACGGTGTCGCCTTCCTGCACTGCCAGCCGCGTGATGCGCGCGGTGATGCTCGCTCCCACGTCGGATATCTTTCCCTCCACTACTCCGGTAGAGGATAGGAACAATCCCAGCACGCCCAGACGAGCGGTCGCTACACGGACGGGAATCGGCCTGGGATACAGCGCCAGGATAAGCAGCAACGCCAGCACCACTATGCCGATTATCCACCAGCGGATCGATTTGCGTTTTTTTATTCGCTCTGCCGTCATGATCTCTCCATAGAGCTGATTTCAAAACCGGTCGCTTCTCGCGGGGGCACCTAACCCCCCAGCCCCCTTCCCTACGAAGGAAGAGGGAGCAACAGGTGGATATACGAATACGTTTCTCATTTATATATAAACAAGCCTACTCCCCCTTCCTTCGTAGGGAAGGGGGCTGGGGGGTTAGGTGCCCCCGCGAGAAGCAACCGGTTTTGAAATTACCTGACTATTATAATAGGCAGTTCGATATCACAGTATGCAAGTTAGCCGGTTACTTCCCGATACCTTCTTGCGCGGGAGTATGAATACCGCACCAAAGCAGCAAAAGACACGCGTCAGCCACGAACCGCAAGCGCGTCCGTAAAGGGATGCGGCTACCGTGCGGTTCGTGAAGAATTAAATTTTCGCGCTACTGCTTGCATTTTTAATTTATCGGAGTCAAAATAATACCAAGAGGTTATTACCTTGCCGAACCTTACCGACGGTCGGCAAACGAATGGAGGCGGATATGAAAAGAGGACTGGTATTCGGGCTGTTCCTGCTGGTCGTATGCCTGGGCAGCGCCCGGGCGTATAAACTGGCCTACAAAGACCCCGCCGGCGCCAACAGGTGGTATCAGAACGAGATCACGATGAAAGGCAGTTTCAACGTGAAGCCGATGAATGAGACGATTCCATTTGACGGAACGATGAAATTCATCAGCTGCGAGAAGGTCATCAAGGTCAACGATGACGGCACTTCGACCATAAGTTCGGAGATCAGCGAAGGCAGCATGACGATGACCATACCGGGCGAAGATAAACCGATGACCATGCCGTTTCCCAACTTCAATATGACGTATAAACGCTCGCCGTCAGGCAAGCAGAGCGACATGAAGATTGGCGAAATGCCTGGCGCCGGAGCGCTTAACGCCTTGCCCGGCTTGCAGGACCAGTTGAAGATGTTCAACAATGCCGGACAATTCGAGTTCCCGGCAGGCGATTTGAAAGCCGGCGACAACTGGGTTAATACGCAGTCGTTCGAATTCATGCCCGGGCAGAAGATGGAAATCAAGATCGACAACGTCCTGGTTGGCCCGCGGGTCATGGAAGGTGTCGCCTATCTGCTGATCAACAGCGAGATGACGATGGACATTCCTTCCCTGAAAATGCAGATTGGCGAAGGCGGGCAGGCCGCCGTCATGGAGCAGTCGATGAGCATGGTGATGAAGATCGCCACCCTGTTCGACGAGAAGGCCGGAGAGGTAAACCGCGCATTGATCAACGGCGCGCTTGAAATGCTTATCGTCAGCCCGATCCCCGACAGCGCGGAGAAAATGGAGATGAAGGGTACGATAAACATGTCCGGCAGTATGAAGAAGCTCCCGGGACCGCCGGAGGTAGAGTAGTTAGAAGTGAAAAGTTATAAGTGATAAGTAAAGTGGCGAGTGACGAGTGGCTAGTGATAAGGTTCCCGGTTAAAATCGATTTGCCTACCGGAAAACATATCACGAGAAAATAATACGCTCGCCACACTCGCCACTTCACTTATCACTAATCACCTGAAGGGATTGACACATGGCCGGTCTTCTTGACGGTTTTCATCATATCGCCATGCGGGCGAGGAACTTCGACGCCAGCGTCAAGTTTTACACGGAGGGATTGGGGTTGACGCAGACCGCCGCCTGGGGCGAGGGGGACGGGCGCGCGGCGATGCTGCACGCCGGCAATGGCAATTACCTGGAAATCTTCGCCGGCGGCGCCAACGAACCGAAACCGGAGGGCGCCTTCCTGCACCTGGCCTTCGCCACGGAGGACTGCGACACCGCCTTCCGGCAGGCGATCGCCGCCGGCGCGGAGGCGCAGATGGAGCCGAAATCGCTGACCATACCCGCCACCCCCACGCCGCTGCCGGTCCGTATCGCCTTCTGCAAAGGGCTCGACGGTGAAGTGATCGAGTTTTTTCAGCAGGAAGGATGAAGGAAGAGTGGAAGAGTGGAAGGTTGGAAGAATGGGAGAATGATATACACCCAACTTTCCATTCTTCCATTCTTCCAGCCTTCCAGCTTCCATCCTCCCAGCCTTTCCAACCTTCCAGCCTTCCATTCCTCTTGTATCATCATCAGCACGAAATGCCGCCTTTCTTCCATTAAACTCTGGGAACGATGATATCGGCAGCACACATCGCAGCCCGGTCATCGGCATGAGGAGGATAGATATATGGGGAGCCTGGTCGGATTGCGCATGGAATCGGAACGGATCGATGATTCGACGGTGGTTATCGATCTGCGCGGCGAGCTGGATACCTTCACGGCGCCGAGCGCGAAGACGGCAATACGCTCGCTGATCGCGGAAGGCGCGCGTCACCTGGTACTGAACTTACACTGGCTGGATTTCATCGACAGCACCGGCTTGAGCGTGCTGATCGGCGCTCTTCGCGACGCGCACGGGAACGGCGGGAGCATACGGTTGGTGGCGCCGGTCCACCATGTGCGCCGGATCTTCGAAATCACCCGCCTCACATATGCTTTCCCGATCGATATCTCGATTGAATCGGCATTGCTCGAGATTCGACGTGAGGCATTTCCACCGGATGAACAGATGCCGAAGGCCGCCTAGCGGGACAGGCCATTTTTCTTTCGGCAGACGCTCGGTTATGGCAATACCGAGCGTCATCCCCCTGCCCCACCTTCGCGCCACGCCGATTGCTCATCTTTCCTTATGATTAATGTCATCGCATAACGCCGTTAACTAAATTACGCTAAGCCGAAAGGTCATGGCATAATTTGTTAATTGTCGAGCACCGCTCGCATGTTAATTGGTCAGGTATGTTATCATTCGCTGGGGAGGCAGTGATGGAGCTGGGATTTATCGGTTTGGGGCGCATGGGTCTGAACATGGTGACTCGCCTGGCGCGGGGTGGGCATCGGATTATCGCCTTTTCACCCAGCCTGAAACACCGGCAGGCGGTGGAAGAGGCGGGCGGCGCTCACCCGGAATCGCTTTCGGCGCTGACGGCGGCGCTGGCGCCGCCGCGAACGATCTGGCTTATGGTGCCGGCCGGGGAGACGGTGGATCAGAATATCGCGGAGCTGCTGCCGTTGCTCTCGCCGGGCGATCTGATCGTGGACGGCGGCAACTCATATTATCGCGACAGCAAGCGGCGGGCCGCCTATCTGGCGGAGAAGGGCCTGCGGTTCGTCGATGCCGGAACCTCGGGCGGCATCTGGGGGCTGGAGATCGGCTACTGCCTGATGGTGGGCGGGGCGCCTGAGTCCATCGACCGCATCCGTCCGGCGCTGGAGACACTGGCGCCGCCGAACGGCTACCTGCACGCCGGCCCGGCCGGCGCCGGGCACTATGTGAAGATGGTGCACAACGGCATCGAATACGGTATGCTGCAGGCTTATGCCGAAGGGTTCGAAATCCTCCATGCCGGCGAATACGACCTGGATCTGCGCAAAGTCGCCAACTTGTGGAACCAGGGCAGCGTGGTACGCTCGTGGCTGCTCGAGCTGGCGGAGCGGGCCTTCGCGGACGATCCGGGGCTGGATGACATTCGCGGCTACGTGGAGGATTCAGGTGAAGGACGCTGGACGGTAGCGGAGGCCATCGATCTCGACGTGCCGGCGCCGATCATCACGCTGTCGCTGCTGGAGCGCTTCCGTTCGCGGCAAGATGAATCCTTTTCCGCCAGGGTTATCGCCGCGCTCCGCAAGCAGTTCGGCGGGCACGCGGTGAAGACGAAGGGATGAATGGATCGGTAGCTAATAATGGAACCCACGAATAACATCGACAGCGCGTTGGGGCATGCGGACCCGGAGCCATCCACCATCGTCATTTTTGGCTCGCGTGGCGACTTGGCTGCGCGCAAGCTGCTGCCGGCGCTGTACAACCTTTTTGCCGACCGGATGATGCCCGAACGGTTTGCGGTGCTGGGATTGAGCCGCCGGGCGTATACCCGCGAAGCATTCATTGACACCGTGCACGAAGATCTGGTGGAAAATTCGCACCGCCCGCCGCGGGCCAACCGTTGGAATAGCTTTAGCCGGCGATTGGACTATTTTTACGGGAATTTCAACTCGCTCGATACCTACGCTGATCTCAAGCAAAAGCTGGAGGCCATCGACCGCCGGCATAAGACGCAAGGCAATCGCGTCTTCTACCTGGCGGTGCCGCCCGAGGTGATGCCCAACCTGCTGGCGTTCCTGCGCGAGTCCGGGCTCATCACTCCGCCCAACGCGCGGCCGTGGACCCGCGTGGTATTCGAGAAACCGTTCGGCGAAGATCTGGCTTCCGCCGTCGCGCTCAACCGCCTGGTGGGAGAGACGCTGGACGAGTCGCAGGTTTACCGCATCGACCACTACCTGGCGAAGGAGACGGTGCAGAACATCCTGGTTTTCCGCTTCGCCAACGCGCTGTTTGAGTCGGCGTGGAACCGCCAGTTCATCGACCACGTGCAGATTACCATGGCGGAGGATATCGGCATAGGCGGGCGCGGCGATTTTTACGAGCAGGTGGGGGTGCTGCGCGACGTAGTGCAGAACCACATGCTGCAGTTGCTGGCGCTGGTCGCCATGGAGCCGCCGCTCAACTTCGAGTCGGACGCCATCCGTGACGAGAAGATAAAAACCCTTCGCTCCGTGCGCCAGTTTACCCCCGAAGAAGCGGCGTATGAGACGGTGCGCGGGCAATATCAGGGTTATCGGAACGAATCGCGCGTGGCGCCGGATTCGCAAACGCCGACCTTCGTCGCCGCTCGCCTGTTCATCGATAACTGGCGCTGGCAGGGCGTGCCGTTTTATCTGCGGGCGGGTAAGTCGCTTGCCCAGCGGCTGACACATATCGTCATCCAGTTCCGCAGCATTCCCGTCTGCCTGTTCGGCGACGATTCGATCTGCAGCATGATCAATCCCAACACGCTGACGCTGCGCATCCAGCCGCTGGAAAGCATCAACCTGTCCTTCATGGTGAAGCCGCCCGGCATGCAGATGGATATTCGCCCCGAAGAGCTGAATTTCTGCTATCACTGCCGTTTCGGGGAGGGATTCGACGCCTATGAGCGGTTGCTCATCAACCTGCTGCAGGGCGATCAGACGCTGTTCGTGCGCAACGACGCGGTGGAGGCGCAGTGGCGGATTGTCGATCCGATGCTGGAATACTGGGAAAGCCATCCGGCGGCCGATTTTCCCAATTACGCGCCCGGCAGTTGGGGGCCGCCAGCCGCCGACGAGCTGATCCTGCGTGATGGACAGTGCTGGCGGAATGACGACATCGAGGCACAGGTAGAGCGCGTGGGCTGCCGGGAAACCGCGCATTCCTGGGATCGCAGGCGTCCCGCGCCTGCCCGGTAGGTAAGCTTACCATTAATGTAATGCAGGCGCGGGACGCCTGCGATCCCAGGGATTACTCCTGAATGATCTCCACATTCGCCCTCGGCACGAGGACCGTATCGCCGCCTTCCAGCTTCACCTCCGCCACGCGAACCATGGCCTCGGTTTCGATTTTATGCAGCTCAGGCGGCAGGGCGGTAACGATGGCGAAGAGGCCGAAATACGGCTCGCGAATCAGGCGCACGCGGACGCCAATAGTCAATTCGCTGCCGTGCGGCTCGGAAACGGCGGTCGCCGCCTGGTGTCCGGGCACGATGATTTCCGGGCGGATGACGCCGGCGCGAATCTGGGTTGCGCCGTTGATGGAGGCAATCGAGCCTTCCAGCGAATGCAGCAGCGCGAAGGTGCGCGCCGCCATTGCCAGCTTGCCGAAACCCTCGGTGAGGATCAGCGTAAGCGGCGTCTCTTCCTGGCCGGTGATGGCCACGCCGATATCGTAACCCAGGTAAGCGCGCAGCACCGCGTCGCTCACCGCCCCCACGATGATGCCCACCGCGCCCACCTCGACGGCGCGGCGAATCTGCGCGACGTTGGTGGTGGCGCCGCCCAGCAGCACGCAGCCGGCGCAATCCGGTCCCAGCCGGCCCTCATCCAGCGGGGCATCCGGCCCGGCGGCCACGGTTTTCAACCTGCCGCGCCGCTCGCCGCCCACGCCGAAGATACCCTGCGCCAGCGCGCCTTCCGTCATCACCGTGGCGCCTTCTTCGGGCGCCACTTCCTCGATTGCGCCGGTGATATACGCGGAAAGCTCCAGCGGGACCGGATGCTCGCGCAGGCCGATGGTGCCGGTGAGCGGGCTGATATACTCGATGGCGCCGTCGGCCGGCGCAGACAGTTTCGAACCGAACAGGCCGAAGATGCCCTTCGTCTCTGCCAGCACTTCGTTGCGGCTCACGATGTCGCCTTCGCGCTTTTTCAACAGGCGCAGAAACTCATCCGCGCCAACGCCCAGCCGCTCGGCCCCGCGTATCACCTGGATGTTTCCCGGCAGCATAGCGCGCGCCACCACCTCGTCGGCGCCCACCCGCTGCCCTTCCTTCACCAGCACCTCGCCCTTCAACGGCAAACGGCGCATTTTTCGAATAACGATATGCTCCGTAACCAGCAACCCCGGTGTATACGCAGTAGGCATACCCGTATTGTACCATATCACTCGCCAGATGTGCTTTTTTCATTGAACACAGAGACACAGAGGCACGGAGGCACGGAGAGTTTTGATGCTGCGGCGACATAACCACGGCGGGAGGATACCATTGATCAACGATGTTATAGAACGATTTATCAATTGGACTACCGGCAGGAGATATCAAAGCAAGCGCGAATAAAAGTAAACATGCGCTTTTTTCATTGAACACAGAGACATGGAGGCACGGAATGTTTTGATGTTGCGGAAAATCATCGCGGGAGGACTGTAGAATGCGGTACGAGAGCGGTAACCGTATTGGAGTGGAAGGAAAATATGCATATCTCCCACCGGAATTGAATGAGATTACGGGGAAGATAGTGAAAGCGGCATTCAGGGTTCACAAATCGCTTGGGCCAGGCATGTTCGAACGTGTGTATGAACTCTGTCTGGCATATGAACTGGACTTGATCGGTTTGAAAGTCGAGCGGCAGGTTCCCGTTTCGATTTTTTACGGCGACCTCGATATCCCCGCGGGCTTTTTTATTGATATGCTTGTTGAAGATAAGGTGATTATTGAACTGAAAGCTGTTGAGAAAATCCTGTCCGTGCACAAGGCACAATTACTTACTTACCTTAAACTATACAATCGTCGTCTTGGTCTCCTCATCAACTTCAATGTTCCATTGATTCGCGATGGTATCGAACGATTTATCAATTAATTATTTCCCTGTGTCTCTGAGCCTCTGTGCCTCTGTGGTTCAATAACTGGGGAGGCAAGTATGTCCGTTACGCTGGTTGCCCGGCGGGGGGTGTTGGAGGAGAGGGTTGCGGAGTATGGGGGGGTGGAGGTATGGCGCTCGACGGTCGATGGGCGGGAGATCGAGGCAATCGTCTACCCGGAGCTGGTCGGCGCGGGGCAGGCCGGCGATATCGTGCTGCTGAACACCACGGCGGTCGAGCTGGAGCTGGGCAGCGGCGGGCAGCACTTCGTCATTGCGCGCGCCGAATTAGGCGCGCCGCTCCTGCCCGAGCGCGTGCTTCGCGAGGAGGGGCACATCATCAAGCTCCGCTATACCCCGCTGCAGATGCGCGTGCTCGCCGCGGAGGAGGAGGCCAGCCCGTATCATGACGCGCTGCGCGCCGCCGACCGCCTGCCGGGCACGCCGGTGGTCTGCCTGGGGTTGCACAGCCAACTCGCGCCCGCCGCCGCGGGAATCAAGGCCGCCCGCCCCGAGCTGCGCGTGGCCTATGTGATGACCGACAGCGGCGCCCTGCCCCTCGCCTACAGCCGCCAGGTGGACGTTCTGCGCAAGGCCGGCCTGCTCGACCTGACGGTCACCGCCGGCCAGGCGTTCGGCGGCGATCTGGAGGCGGTGAACCTTTACAGCGGGCTGGTGGTCGCGGCGGTGGCGGGCAAGGCCGACATGATCGTCGCCGGCCAGGGACCCGGCAACGTCGGCACCGACACTATGCTCGGCTTCGGCGGAGTCGAACAGGCGATGGCCCTCAATGCCGCCGCCGCCCTGGAGGGTATTCCCATCGCCGTGCCGCGCATCAGCTTCGCCGACCCACGCGACAGGCATCGTGGTATCAGCCATCACACGATCACCGTGCTCAAGCGGCTTGCGCTGGCAGAGATGGTGCTGCCGTTCCCGACCCTCGCGCCCGAGCAGACCGATGCGCTGCTCGCCCAGTTGCGCCGAGAGGAGATCACCCGGCATACTCTGCGCGCCGCCGACGGGCAACCGGGTATCGAGCTGTGCCGCCGGCACGGCATCGCCCTGCGCAGCATGGGACGAAGTTTCGACGACGACCCATGCTTCTTTCTCGCCGCCGCCGCCGCCGGGCACGTGGCAGCGGGGTAACCAAAGCAAAACCGGCGGCCAAAGCCGCCGGTTGAACTGGTCGGGGCGAGAGGATTTGAACCTCCGACCTCCTGAACCCCATTCAGGCACGCTACCAAGCTGCGCCACGCCCCGATATCGTAAACAGTTATATCACAGGAACCGGGATGCGTCAACGGCAAACAGAAGAATGGAAGCCGGTAGGGGCGATTGCCAATCGCCCCTACCGGCACTACAATTACAATGATGCCGAAGCCAGATGAGGAAATTACGCCATGGACATTCAACCCATTAAAACAGAAGACGATCATCGAGCAGCGTTGGATGAAATCGACGGGCTGTTTTCCGCGGAACCGGACACACCGGAGGGGGACCGTCTGGATGTGCTGACGACCCTGGTGGCCGCGTATGAAGCTCAACAGCATCCGGTAACGTTTCCCGATCCTATCGAGGCGATCCTCTACCACCTGGAAAGCCGGGGGTTGTCTCGTCGCGATATCGAACCGTATATCGGGAGCCGCGGGCGGGTGGCGGAAATACTGAATCGCAAGCGACCGCTCACGCTGGAAATGATCCGCAAATTGCATGATGGCCTGGGCATCCCGGCGGCGATATTGATTCAATCCTATCCGACTTCAGAGCAGGAAGCGGCGTAACGTTATCGAGACAATCCACTGTCGCTCTCATATCACGCCCGCTCACTCCTTCACCGTTCCATTCCACGGGAACATTTCCGACCGCAGCGGCGTCTAACGAAATATCCCGGCAAATCAATGTAACGAAATCCCCTGGAAAGACGTATTAGCTAATGGTGGGTGGCGGCGTATCGGACGAACAGCTCATGGTACGCGTGACAACGGGCGATATGGATGCGCTGGGCATCCTGTTCGAGCGGTACAAAGGACCGCTCTACGGCTTCCTCTATCGCCTGCTGCATGATGTCGCCTGGGCGGAGGACCTGACGCTGGATGTCTTCCTGCGCGTGTTCGACCGCCGGAGCACCTACAAGCCCGGCTTCAAATTCTCCACCTGGCTGTTCACCATCGCCCACCACCTCGCCGCCGACGGCATGCGGCGGTCGCGGCGAGATATTATCTCGGCGGATGATCCGGATATATTACCGAACCGGGCAAACGATCAGCCGCAGCAGAGCTACGAGCGGGCGGAGCTGGCCGGAAAGGTGCGGCTGGCGGTGCTGGCACTGCCGGAGGATCAGCGGCTGGTGATCCTGTTGCGTGAATTTCAGGGTTTCAGCTACCGCGAGATCGCCCGGGTGCTGGGCGCCAACGAAGAGACGGTCCGCGTCCGCGCCCACCGTGCCCGGCAAGCCCTGCGCAAAGCGCTGGCGCCGTATTGTGATGAAATTTCATCGACTGCTGTAACGTTTTCGCCGTGAGAAACGTATAACTGATAGGACTGGATGATTGGATGACTGGATGATTAGATGTTTGGGGATCAACCCATCCATCCAATCATCCACCCACCCAATCATCCATAACCGAGAAAGGAAACGAGCCATGTCGCGCATGCTGCCTTTACTGTTGACTATCCTGGCGCTGATCTGGATTGCGCCGGCCTTTGCCGACGGCATGATGATCCCCGTCCGGCCCGAAGTGCCGCGCTTCAACGTCGCCTATCACCGGGTCAACGTCACCATCGATCACCAGGTCGCCACCACCGACATCGACCAGGCGTTTCACAACGAATCATCGCAGCAGGTGGAAGGCGCCTACATCTTCCCCATCGCCGACGGCATGACTATCTCGAAGTTCACCATGTATGTGAACAATGAGCCGCTGGAATACAAGACGCTGGAGAAGGAAGAGGCGCGGCGCATTTACAACGGCATCGTCTCGCGGCGCAAGGATCCGGCGCTGCTCGAGTGGCTCGGTACGCGCATGATCCAGGACAGCGTCTTCCCCATCATGCCCAACGAGGACAAGCGCATTCGCATCGCCTACCAGGAAGTACTCAAAGCCCAGGGCGGTGTAATCAAATACGTGTATCCGCTGAAGACGGAGAAAATGTCGGCGAAGAACCTGCCCGATTGCAGCGTGGATATCACTATCCGCAGCGCCCAACCCATCCGCAGCGTCTATTCACCCACCCACAACATAACCGTCGAGCGTGAAGGCGACCGTATCGCGAAGGTCAGCTACCAGGAAAAGAACGTGCTTCCCGACCAGGACCTGGTGCTCTACTACACGGTCAGCGAGCAGGACATGGGACTCGACCTGCTGGCATATCGCGAAACGGATAAGGACGGCTACTTCCTCATGCTGGTAGCGCCGAAGTCCGAGGTGAAGGAAGATGATATCCAGCCGAAGGACGTGGTCTTCGTGCTCGATAAGTCGGGCAGCATGGCCGGCGACAATAAGATCGAGCAGGCGAAGGCGGCATTGAAATTTTGCCTGAACAACCTTAACCCGCGCGACCGCTTCAACGTGATCGCCTTCAACGAGGATGTGCGGCGCTGGGAATCGGACATGCGGCATTCGACGCGTGACAATATCAAATCTGCCGAAGCATTTGTAAACGATTTCAAGGCGGATGGTGGCACGAATATAAACGATGCTTTGCGCTCCGCCCTCGAGTTGTTTGATACCAGCCTCGATTACGTGGCGGTTCCTAAAATCATCATCTTCCTCACCGACGGCCTGCCGACAGTCGGCGAAACCAACATCGAGAAGATTCTCGCCAACGTGAAGGCAAAAAACGCCGGTCACCTTAATGCCCGCATCTTTGATTTTGGCGTGGGAGTCGATTACAACGCGCACCTGCTGGACAAGCTGGCTTTGCAGAACCATGGCCTGGCCGAGAATGTGCTGCCGAAAGAAGACATCGAGGTGAAGGTCAGCGCCTTTTATAAGCAGGTTTCCGCCCCGCTGCTGATGAACGTGAAGGTCAATTGGGGCGACGCCGAAGTCTACGACATTTACCCGAAAGAAATGCCCGACGTCTACAAGGCCTCGCAGTTGATCGTGGCGGGCCGTTACAAGCTGCACGGCGCGGCCGTCAATACCGAGATGCGGCTGACCGGCGAGATGAACGGGAAGACGCAGTCCTTCACCTACCCGGTTAAGTTTCCCACTATCGCGCCGGACGATGAATTTATCCCGCGACTGTGGGCCACGCGCAAAATCGGTTACCTGGAAGACCAGGCAAGGCTGAACGGACCCAATAAGGAGCTGATGGAGGAGATCATCCGCCTGTCGAAGGAGTTCGGCATTCTCACCGAATACACTTCCTTCCTGGTAGATGCGGATGTGAACATCGCCGTCCGCCCCGGTGAAGCGCCTCAACCGATGATCCTCTCCAAAGGTCTGGAGGCGAACGCGGCGATGGGCGCCGCCCGCGTCGGCGACATGGCGGCGGCGACGGCCGGGCCCTCCGGCGTGGCGCAATCTGTCAACCGCAAGGCCAACATCAACGCAGCGCAGGCGGCTCCCACGGCCGGAAATTATGTAATGAATGAAGCAGGCGATCGCGTGCGGTTGTCGCAATTACGCAACATCAGCCAGCGCTCCTTCGTGCAAGCCGGCGCGCAGTGGGTGGACGTCAACTACCAGCAGAACATGCGCGTGGTGAAGGTGAAGGCCTTCTCGCCCGCCTACTTCCAGTTGGCGAACTCCAACGCGCGCATGGCGCAATTCCTCAGCCAGAACGGCAACGTGACGGTCGCCCTGCGCAACATCGCCATCCAGACCGGACCGGACGGACAGGACGCCGAGTTCAAGCCCGCTGAATTCAACGAGATCATGAAGGAAATCGATACGGAGCTGGGCGCGCCGGAAGCGCGGGCGCCGGCAGACCGACCCGTGGTCGCGGATCGAAACGCGCGCGATCCGCTGGCATTCACCTGGGCGCTGCCGCTCGCATTGCCAATGCTGACGATGATCTGGCGGCGGCGAAGAGAGAAGCAGGGATGAACGATTGCGCATCGTTACGAGAATGGCTGTCGGCATACCTTGACGGCGAAATCGATACCCGCCGGCGGGAAGCGGTCGAAGCGCACCTGGCGGGCTGCGACGCCTGCCGGCGGGAGCTGGCCTCCCTGCGCGAGGTGTCCGCCTGCCTGCGGGTCTGGCCGGCGCCGGAAGCGAATCCGCAGCTTTCCGCCCGCTTCGCCGCGCGCCTGGCGAAAAGGACGCGGCAAAAGGCCGGATATCGACCCTTCGCAACCCCCTGGCTCCGCGCTGCCTGGGCGACCGGCCTGACCGCCTGCCTGGCACTGGCAGTGTTCGTCTGCCTGCACGGTTTGACGCCGCGCGAGAAGCCGGACAATTCGCCTGCGCCGGTTGTCTCGCAAGGCGGAAACGGCCAGCCGATCGCTAAAGGAGATACGGCGGTCGGGAAAGATGATAAGATCGTCGTTGACGTACCGCCGGCCATCGATAAGCCGAAGGACGATTTTTCCGTTCCGCCGGCGTCTTCCCGCGCCGCGCGTCATCGCCCGGCCCGCGTCAACATCGCGAAACTTCCGGCCCCGAACACGGCAATTGCGGTGGAAAAGTATAATATGAAGGCGGAAGAGCACGTCATCGACCCCGCCCTGACCGCGGTGAACGTGCTGACCGAGACGCCCATCGCGCCGGCGGAAGACATGTTTGTTGCCGCTGATGATTATGCCCTGGAAACGATAATGAGCAAGGATGAAGATAGCAACTCGCTGCCGATCGACGCGCATTATGAGCATCAGCCGGCCGCGCTGGCCTTCGCGCTGCTGGCGGAAGCGCCGTAAGGGATTGATATGACCATGCCGCGTATAATACTGTGGATCGCCGTCTGCATGATTCTTTGCCTGGCGCCGGGGCAGGGCAGCCTGGCCGATCCTTATACGGATGCCGAGCGCGACATGCGCGCGCGGCTTGGCGACGGATTTCGCTACGGGCGGGCGGAGATGTTCGTCTGCGCCGGCAACCTGGAGAAAGACGCCTTCGCCGGCGTCGTCGAAGGCACTATCGGCCAGGGGGCGAAACTGCTGTGGAAGCAGTATTTCACTAAAAAACCCGACTACCCCATCCGCGTCTACCTGTTCAAAGATGAAAAAACCTACCGCTCGTATGCGAAAGCGCTGTTCGGCGACACCGACGTCAGTTATTTCGGCTATTACAAGCCGGATAAACAGGCGCTGGTGATGAATATCGGCACCGGCGGCGGCACGCTGGTGCACGAGATGGTGCACGCGCTGATGGCGCCGGATTTTCCCGATGCCCCCACCTGGTTCAGCGAGGGGCTGGCCAGCCTCTACGAGCAGTGCAACTATACCGACGACGGCCTGGTCGGCCTGGTCAACTGGCGCCTGCCGGTATTGCGGGAAGGGTTGAAGCAAAAAACGACGCTGCCGTTGGAAAAACTGGCGGCCACCACGCGCGCCGAATTCCTCGACCGTAATCTCGGCGTGCATTATGCGCAGGCGCGCTACTTCTGCCAGTACCTGCAGCACCGCGGCCTGCTCGGGCAGTTTTACCGCGACTACCGCGACGGGTATGCTAAAGATCTCACCGGCGCCAAAACGCTGGAGAAGCTGTTGAATAAACCGCTGCCGGCGGTGGAGAAAGAATGGCTGACATGGGTGGGAAAGTTGAAGTGACAAGGGGCGGGGGGCGAGAGGCGAGTGTTATAACATGAAAAGACTCCAGAACTGAAAAGGTATCGGTGAACAGAACACTCGCCACACGCCACTATGGTAATGACAATGAAGACTCGCATTCGCAAACATATCTGGCTCTGGTCCATAACCGCCGCTTTCGTCCTGAGCGCCATCACGCTGGCGCTGGCACAGGCCGGCGGGAAGCTGTTCGTGGTCAACACCCTTTCGGAGAACCTGTCTATCATCGACATCGCCGCCGATAAAACCCTCGGCTCCATCCCGCTTGGCGCCAACGGCTATCGCGTGGCCTTCTCGCCCGATGGGATCATGGCTTATGTCACCGCATCGTCGAATGTCACCAACGCCGCGCAGGCCAAAACGAAGGAAGCCGCATCATTATCGCGACTCCTTCTCGTTGATCTGGTAAATTCCCGCGTAGCCGGGCAGATTCCGCTTGATATCTCGCCGCTGGCGAACGTCCACGTGCATCCCAACGGGCGCGAGGCTTACGTGGTGACCGCCGCGCCGCCGGGTTCGCGCAACCTGGAACGAGGGCGCGTGCTGTTCGTCGATCTGCCGCGGCGCAAGGTAACGCGGGAGGTCAACATCGGCCTGAACCCGCTGGACAGCGTGATGACCCCGGACGGCAAGCTGCTCTTCACCGCCGATTGGGGCAGCCGTTCCGTCTCTGTGGTGGACCTTGCCGACGGACGCCTGATCGACACGCTGCCGTTGGGCATGGCGGCGGCGCGGTCGCTGGTAATGAGCGCCGACGGCAAGTATATTTACCTGGCGCTGGAGATACCGTTCGCCGGCCTGAATAATAATATGAATATGAATATTCAGGCCAATTCCGGTCTCGCGTATCAGACGACGAATTTCAACGTCGTCCCTCCCGGCGGCGCCGCCATCGCCGTAATCGACGTGCTCACGCGCAAGATGACGCAGTTTCCCCTCGATGGGGTGGGCGCGATCATCGCCTCCGCCGTCTCACCCGACGGGAGCCGGTTATACCTCTACGGTATGGCGACTGTCCCGACCATCGCGAGAAACACCACCCAAAACCAGGCGGATGCGGATACTCGCCAGCAACCGCGGCAAATCGCGCAGCAGGCCGCGCCGGTTGCCGTCTATACTCTCTTCGCCATCGACCTGGCGAAGAAGCAGGTGGCGCAGCGCCTCGGTTCCTTCGGCTACCTTTCCGCTGTCGCCGTCAATGCGGAGGGCAGCAAGCTGTACCTCATCGGCGCCCCCGGCGACCCGGCAAAGGAAGCGGATGTGCAGTCGCGCGTCAATACCCGCGTGCAGCGGGTGAACGAAATGAACCAGAGCAAAGGGGGGACGCCTGGCCCGGCGCAGGCGAGCATGAACGAGGATACCGCCGATACCGTCTCCGGCATCCTCGACGACCTGAGCAATCTGCCGAAAACCCTTATCGTCCTCGATGCCGCCACGGGCCGCCGCCTCACCTCCCTGCCCCTGGGCAGCCTCCCGCAGGGCTATGGCGTGGTGGAAGGAGAGTGATGGTGAATGGAGAATGGTGAATGGAGAAT
>Ga0172375_10002578_pt1 | contig 28169 bp, 34 predicted proteins | sample LakKiv1m_FD_114537 | JGI IMG/M metagenome (GOLD analysis project Ga0172375, IMG submission 114537) | Freshwater microbial communities from Kabuno Bay, South-Kivu, Congo - kab_092012_11.1m | ecosystem: Environmental > Aquatic > Freshwater > Lake | place: Democratic Republic of the Congo... | reverse complement strand
TTAACTTTAGATAAAACTTCGTTTTTAACTTCCGGTGCTATTTTTGATTTCAAATCTTTTCACCTCCTTAATAAGCCTCTGAATTATACAGAAACTATGTGTAGTTTAAGGGGTACCGGTCATAAGGTAACTGATATATTTAACGAGTTTTTTAGACTTGTCGAGAATGATATTACAACCAGATTTAAAGATATCTCCTCGACAATTGAGAAGTACTTCAAAATTCTTAGACAAGACAAGGATATAAAAGATATCGAAATCACCTTAAATCTTGATACTGCGAGAGCAGTTGGAAGATCAGCAGAAATACAATTATCTTATTACAACCTTGTGGTTAAGCCTGCCTATAAAGTTTTAAGTGAATCTTTGTTGAATAGTTTAGGTCTAGCGGTATATTTTACTTGCGTAAAAAAATTTAACCTTAACAGTAAATTTATTGTTCTGGATGATGTTATGAACAGTTTAGATGTAGGCCATAGAGATACTTTATTGGATTTAATACAGCAAGAGTTCTCAGACTTTCAGGTTATTCTTTTTACACACGATATGCACTGGTTCGAAAAAATACAAAGAAGATTTCCCGGTTGGCAACATAAGAAAATTAAAAGTTGGAACTATATCACCGGACCGAAAATTGATTATGCAAAAACTTCGATTGAGGAAATAAAGGGGTTGTTACAAGATTCAACTAAAGCTGACGAGGCAGGAAGAAATTTTGGGATTTATGTTGAAAATATATTAAATGAACTTTGTGAGAAACTCCACGCGGAGTTAAGATACCGATATACTAAACATGAGCCACCCGCAACTGATGAGTTGTTTGTCGCACTTAAAAAAAGATTAAAAGATAAACTAAATAAGAATCCGGTAGTAGATCTTGTTGATAACGCATATAAATTTGAACCTCTTATAAGGAATGCAACAAGCCATTCTCGACAAAATTACAGTTCTCAAATCTCCACTCAGGAAGTCCAACGGGCACTTGATGAGTGGACAAAATTGGAAAAGTTTGTCTGGTGTACCTCTTGCAACAAATTTATTGAATACGATAAAGGTAGAGATCGAATAGAGTGTCAGTGCGGAAAAGTTAAATTGGCAAGAGTGAATTAAAGTCTTAAATATGTCTCAATATTACAATCCAAACAGAAAAAGTAATCTTTACGATAAAGATTCTACTCAAACCTTTCGTTTGAGCAGGAGTAAGATCGATTTGTTTATAAATTGCCCAAGATGTTTTTATCTGGACCGAAAACTTGGTGTAGCCCAACCCCCCGGGTATCCATTTTCTCTGAACTCTGCCGTAGATAAACTTCTCAAAAAAGAATTTGATATCCACCGTGCCAAAGGCACAAAGCATCCTTTATGTGATAAATATGGAATTGATGCAATTCCCCTGGCCCACGAAAAAATTGACGAATGGAGAGATTCCCTCAGGGGTGGAATCACTTTCAGAGTAGATCATTCAAATGTTGTCATAACAGGAGGAGTTGACGATATGTGGATTAATCCCAAAGGTGAATATATCGTTGTGGATTATAAGGCTACTTCTAAGGAAGAAGAAGTTACATTGGATGCCGACTGGCAAATAGGATACAAGCGACAAATGGAAGTATACCAATGGCTTTTCAGAAAAAATGGCTTTAAAGTTTCAAAAACTGGTTATTTTGTTTATTGTAACGGCAATACCGATAAAGAAGCATTTGACGGAAAGCTTGAATTCGATATAAAAATTATTCCCTATGAAGGTAATACCTCTTGGGTTGAAAAGACAATTTTAGATGCTATCGATTGCCTTAAGTCAAACTCACTTCCTGAACCTGGTCCGGATTGCGATTATTGTAAATATAGAAAAGCAGTTAAGGAATTTGAGAAATAATATATGAACTCAAAACTTGATAAGAAAATAAACAGTATTTTAGACAATTTAGACAAAGCTCAGAAAAGATGCGAGCAATTCCACGCGCATCAAGTAAATCCGGGTGAGAGAATACAGCCGATGGATGTTTTTGAAATGGGTAATGCTTTTGCTACACGGCAAAAGCTGTATATCGAGTTAAATCTAGCTAGAGCAGAAAAATACCCCAGTTTCCTTACAGAAGAAAAAATCGAGCAATTAGTGAAGGAAAAACTTAGACTTGAACGCAATATTCGAGCATACAAAAACTGTCAGTTTCCCAGTCAGTACCATGATTAAAGATAGTTGTATAATTAACTAATAAAACTTAAATGAAGGACTATAAAAACTTACATGTATATTTTTCTGCTTCTTCGTCCAAACTGACTGAGAGAAAACCATTGTATGAGAAAATAATTAAGTCAATAAAGGGCTTAGGAGCTAAACTAACGTATGATTGGCTATCGGATAAAGAAAAACTAAAACCAGATGAAATATTTGAAAAGGCTTCCGAAGGCATAAAGGAAGCAGATGTTGTAATTGCTGAGATAACTTACCCCTCAATAGGCGTTGGTCAACAGATAACCTTAGCCTTGAGTTGGAAAATTCCGGTTGTAGCAATCTATCAACAAAACAAACTCCAAGCTTCTCGTTTTGCTCTGGGTATGAAATCGCCTTATCTTATCCTTAAGAAATACGATAAGGATAATTTAGGCATAATTCTGAAAGACAGCATAGAAGATGTCATAAAGGAGCGGTTTGTTAAATTTAATTTTATTTCGACAAAAGAAATTAATGATTATCTTGAAGAGAAAAGCACCTCATTTAGTGTATCTAAATCGCAGCTTCTCCGCAGAATTGTGCGTGAATGGATGTCAAAAAATAAGTAACTCTATTCAAACTCCTCAAATCGCTCTGTTTGCTTTGACAATTTCCCTATAGTTTGGTAACATTCCGTATATGGCGCCATATGGCGCCAACGAATATGATATTTATCACAGGACCTCATAGTGCAGGTAAAACAACTATTGCAGGATATCTGCAGGATATGGGATTTCTGCATATAGAAACTGGCGATATTGTGAGAAAAAAATACCAGGAGGAAGTACCGGGAATTGAATTCCATACTTGGGCATCTTCTCAACACCAAAGATTTAACCATATTATCGCTGACGCTGTAGTTGCTGCAAGATCATCTGTTGAACAATCTCAAGGTAAGTTTCAGGACATTCTTATAACAGGTAACAGACAAGCCAGTGGTATTGATTATCTGCTCCAGAACGTTCCCCCTTTAGATGGGAAACCAAGCTTAATCGTCTTTGTTGAAGCTGATGAACACACGTTGTTCAAACGCCATGTCGAACGTCCGGGAAGGTGTGTCGAAGGGTTAACTTTTGAAAAATTTAAAGAGGAGGTACTGGGTTTTGATACCAGAATGGGGTTGGAGGAAATTCGAAGTAGAGCAAATTTGATTGTATGTAACGATGGTGGAATCGAATGTTGCGTAGATTGTGTTGGAAAGTTTCTTGAATCTAACGGATATATGTTAAGTAGAAGAAAAGTTGAAGGAGGTTTTACCAATCACGAAAGGAAATAGTATGACAGACTCTCACAATACCGCAGAATTAACTATACCGTGTCATTGGAACAGAGCAGTAATAGATCAGGTTCTTGTTCAGAATGAATCCGCATCTATTAAAGTCGCGGAAGTTTATGGTGTATTAGCCGAAGGCGGTCCGGTTGGTCACGGGCGCTCACCAGAGACAGTTGTTAAGGTTGCCAGGCAAGAAGCAGTTGATTTCCGGAATTATCTCAGAGATAACGGTTTAAGATTTACTTATCTTTTAAATGCTCCCTTTAAACTTACGGGAGAAGTTGAACAGAAAAAGACACTAGAGGATTACCTGGGTTGGATATTGGGTGAGCTAAAACCTGATGCTCTAACTATTTCTTCTCACGAATTAATGAGGTTCACAAGGTCCGTTGATTCGGAAATTCCTATTCATATTTCCACAATAGCTGGAATAAGGACAGCACAGGACCTCCAAGGTTATATGGATATCCATCCAAATAGGGTAGTTCCCCATCATGATGTTGGTAAAAACTGGAAAGATTTAGGGGGCTTATCTCAATTTGGAGAGCAGAATGGTGTCCAGGTTGAGTTAATGGTAACTGAGAGCTGTCTTTATAAGTGTCCATCCAGAACAGCACATTATGAACATTTAGCTTATGGTCGAAAAGATGAACCATTTCATCTTACTTGCAATGCCAGGAAAATGGTCAACCCAAGCGAGTTTTTGCTTGCCGGAGGGGTCGTGCGTCCTGAGGATTTAACCATATTTGAGGAGATGGGTGTTGATTATTTTAAAGTGACTGGTCGATCAAAACCTGCTGGTTGGCTTCCTGAAACTGTTGATGCTTACCAACAAAGAAGATATGAAGGCAATCTTATCCGACTTTTGGGCATAGATCCCTCTTTAAAAGCAGAAGAATGGTTTTACATTGATAACAGAGGACTGGATGAATTTATGAAGTCATTCCCTTCAAATGGTAATGATGATGCCCGAAGAGAATACTGCGAAGATTGGGCTACAAAATTATTTCAAGATGGAAAATTGTATGTAAGAGATGGTTCTCAATATTTTGTCGAAGGAGGAAAGCTAAAACTTTCTGGCGAGGGCGGAAGTTGTGTTGCTCCAATAATAAGAAGGGAAAGGGGTTGATTATGAGAATAGAAACTTTGGGTGCTAGTCACGAAATTGCAAACAACTGGACTGTTGTTGGTGGTCCTTGTGCAGCAGAGTCAAAAGAGCAGGTATTGGAATCTGCAAGATCGATATCAGAAAGCCGTGCTCAAGTGCTACGCGCAGGGATATGGAAACCACGGACAAGTCCTAATTCCTGGCAAGGTGCTGGGGTGGAAGCATTAGAATGGATGCAGGAGGCTAAACGCCAAACTGGCATCGCTGTTACAACTGAAGTTAATAGCGCTGATACTGTTGAGGCCACCTTAAGAGCGGAATTTGATATTTTATGGATCGGCTCGAGAAACTCAACTTACTTTCCTTTACTAACAGAAGTTGGAATATTGACTTCTGATAAACAAATTCCTGTCATCCTGAAAAGAGGGATGGGTTCAGAACTGGATGAATGGTTGGGGGCAGCTGATTATATTCGTAAACATAATCCTAACGTTATTTTATGTGAGAGAGGAATTAAGGGTTTTAATCAATGTACCCGAAATACTTTAGATTTGCAGACAGCGAAACTTGCCCAAATAGAATCTGGTCTACCAGTGATTGTAGATGTAAGTCATGCAGCAGGGAGACGAGATCTGATAGTACCAATGGCTCTGGCAGTTAAAGCGGCGGGTTTCAATGGTCTTATGGTAGAAGTTCATCCTGAACCAGACAAAGCCAGAACCGATTCAAAACAACAAATATCTTTGGAAGATTTCAGAGCGTTAATGCAAAAACTGGAGAAAATTCCCTTTAATTTATGAATGACAACTACCTAAAGTCGACTCAAGAACTACTAAAAAAGGGATATTTGGATTATTGCACATCGAGTAATTATGATGAGGATTTTGCAAAATACTTTCCGTCATTATCCTCAAAACGTGTATTTGAATTAGTTTCGGAATATCCGGACGATAACTATCAATCCTTAGCGAAAAAGATAATAACTAAATTTGAGCTTAAGAGAATCGCTTTAGGTGCAGGAAGTGAAGATTTGATACTGAGAATTTGTCAAACGATAAAAGATAGACAATGGAAAACTGGTGTGGTTACACCAACTTTTTATCGGATAACAGATAACCTGAAAAGTTATGCCACGATATCAAATGGTCAGTTGGAAGATTATGATTATAAAAAATTAGATTTAGTTTGGTTGGTCAACCCAAACCCTTTAACTGGTAGTTATATACAAAAACATATAATAAATGGGGTCTTAAGAAAAAATCCACAGACTTTGTTTGTAATTGACGAAACAGCGATCTTTCTCTTGAAAGAGTGGCAAAAAGTATCTTTTCTTAGAAATAGCAACAAGCAGAAAAATTTATTAGTTATAACTTCTTTTAGCAAATTTCATAACTTATCTGGTTTACGTCTCGGTTTTGCAACAGGGAATAAAGAAATCCTATCTGAAATTCAAGCGAGGGGTCTTACTTTCCCGATTTCTCGTTTGACTTGTGAAATAGCTGAAAATTTTATTTTTAATGAATTTTTAGAAGACATAAGAAACAGAATTGCAAGAAATAAGAAAATAATAAAGGAGATTTTATTAAAAAACCCTAATATCGAAGTGAAAAAATCAGACACAAATTGTATTTTCTGCCGCTTAAAAGACGGCAGAAACTTGTACAAAGAACTTCTAGGAGTTGGAATTATAAGTTTGAATTTGGATACTCAAATCGGAGTCGAAAAGAAAGGATGGATTCGTTTAACTGCTCATAGTTCAAAAATGAAACACAAAAGGCTTATCGAATGTTTAAATAAATTGGTTTCCACACTATGAAACAAAAAACAGATTTTGAACCATTTAAAATAGGTACGGTATTTAATCCAGTTCCTGGTGGACCTTATAAAGCCACCCTGAAAAGAAACCGTATGCGAATCAAATACCCAAGTCGTCTCAATTTAATGGCTATTGATCCAAGTAAGATTGCCTCAAACCAAAACCTTGTTTATACTCCAGGCGAATATATTTTGAAAGTAAAAATCTATCGGGAAGTTGGTGTAAAAATAAATACTAAATCTAGCGATCTGATGGTTACCCCTTCTTCAAAAAGAAAACCGCTTATTTTACATTCAGCGTTGTTAATGAAGCAGGCTTTGGGATTTAAGGAAGGATTGATAATTGATGTTAATAACAAAGAGGAATTAAGACATGTTGGTTTAGGTTCAAGCAGTGCTTTAATTGCTTCAGTTGCCTGTGCAATAAATGAACTTTATGGGAAGCCCATAAAAGCAAAAGACATGGTTCAATACTTAGCACAAAACCATGGTGAAGAAATAGATGGGAACTCGGATTTTATTTGCCCTGTTCAGTGTATAGGCGGTTCGGCTGCAGGAGGTCAATATAACGGGGCTCTGATGATTTTAGCAGGTAGGAGTCGGGTCATAAGCACAATGAACATTTCTGATGACTATAAAATTGTCATTGGTATTCCAAAAGACTTTGTTGAGCTTGATTCGAAAGAACTTCTAAAAAGAGAGCAGTCGGTTTTTCATAAATTTATAAATTGTGGAGTGAAATACGGACCTAAAATTGCCTACAATACACTCCATTCAGTTTTGCCTGCTATGGTTGAGGGAGATATTAAAACCGTGGGAGATCTTGTTTTTGATTATCGATTTAATATGGGAAGTATTGATAATTGTTCTTATGCTTACCCACCGTTGGTGGAAATAGCTTCCAGGCTTGCATTTCTCAAGACTGAAGGTTTTGCTGACATATTATCAATATCCTCTGTAGGACCAGCATTTCTAGCAGTGAGTAAGGATATTGACAGATGCAAGTCAGTTTTCGAGAAGGAAAATCTAGAAACTTTTGTTACAGAGCCAGACAATAAAAAATATCAAATAATAGAATGAAAAACGAAGAAAAATTTTGGAATGATCCTAATAATATTAAGTGGTTTAGTGATCAACCAGTTCCTGGTTATTGGGCTGAATTCTTTAATACTAAAAAAGGAAACATTAAGAAAGTTCTGGACTTAGGTTGTGGTGCGGGGAGGAATACTCAGTTTTTGTTTGAATCGGGTTTCGATGTTTTTGCTTGTGATTATTATGAAGGGATGGTCAAGGCAACAAGAAAGCGTTTACTCAAGCTGGGACTAGACGAAGACGTTATCTTACAAAGGGTAATTAAGGCATCAATGTTGGATTTACCTTATGAAGATAGCTCTTTCGATGTGGTTTTGAGCAATGGAGTTTTTCATAATGTCTCAAATCTAAAAGAGATGGAAACTGCCCTAAAAGAAGCTAGTAGAGTACTTCGAAAAAGTGGCTATCTTTGCTTTAATCTATTTTCATCTAATTACATTGATCCCTCTCTAGAGAAAATTGGTGGTAATATTTTTCTAACAAGAGAGGAACTACCCATGGCTTTGATTTCAAAGAAAGAATTTGTGATTATGTGCAAGAAATATGGCCTGGTACCAGATGGGGCTATTGTCGAATATGAAAGAGAGGTTACAACAGGAAAAAGATCAGTAATGCGTGGTGTTCTTAAGAAGAATTAGTTTTGGTTAATTGTTTTGCTACGGCTTCGTAACCTTGATTCCAGATATGAAGACGCCCTGTTTCAGGATACTCTGTGATTGCTCTTGTTTCATCATTAAGACGGATTAGTCCATTCCAACCTTTTGGATTTTCGCCCTTAGGTTTTTCGCCGAATGTCATTGGTACTTGAAAGACATGTTCAAATGTTTCTCCGTTAGGGAAAGCGAGTACAGTAGCCACTTCAAAATAACCTTTATTGTTACCCAACTGTTTAATTAAGGAAGCCAGTTTGTCAGCGGGGATCTTTTTCTCGACATAATTTGTATAAGGTCCGGGAATTCCTAAAGCCTCAATAAACAAACTATGATCTTCTCTCACAGCTGGTGTGTCTAATTCCTTCGCAGCTTCTAAGGCTGTATATTTTGCAATCTCTAAGCTGGTATCAGCCTGAATTTCGGGATAATCTTTATCGACATTTTGTATCTCTATACCATACTTGTCAAAAACACTTCTTGCTGCTAAGAGTTTTCCTGGATTTTTTGTTACTAGGAATATTTTCATAATTTTCTATAACTCAAATTTAATCAAACTCTCCTGGAAGAACTTCAAGTATTTTTACCTGAAATGAACTTTTTGGGTTTACACGAACCTCCGCGGTTTCGCCTACGTTTCGACCCAATATTGCTCTACCCAATGGACTGTCAGTTGATGTTATGGTTCCCAAATCTTTTCTGTAAACAGCATCATCTCTACCCAATAGATAAATTGTTTCCTCTCCGTCTTCAAATTGCAACCTTACTCTGTTTCCCAAACCAGCATTATCTGTCTCTCTCCTTGGTTGAATAATTTGAGTTCCAGAGAGTTCGCCGATATTAAGCAGGGTTCCTCTGGCCATATTAAGTTCGTTCTCAGATGCAGCATCGTCGTGTAAACTTGCCCTCTGATGACCCGACCCTTCCATACCCATCTCTCTGACATGTTTTTCCAGTTCAGATTTTCTGGATCGAAGGTCATTTAATGTCTTACTTGTCATTAATCGTTCTGGCATATTATTTATTATTCTTCAGAGCAATTTTATCACAAAAAGCCGTGCGTGACGAGATTCACTGAATTGTCAATAATAATATAAACCCAGGAGACTAAGCAAAATTCCAATAGCAATTATTTTGATAGAGATTGTAGTTTTGTAATTGCTTCGTCTTCAAACAAAGGCTCTTTTGTTTTAGGATCTCGAAAACTATGGTCTGCAAAAGGTATTTCAAAATAATGAATATCTTTTGAAATCGCATCTTTCAAATCCTTTTTGACCTTATTTATTCCACCAAACTTGTCGTTTTCTCCCTGTATTACGGTTATCTCACCCAAAAATCCTTTTAGATCAATGTTTCCTAAGGCATAACCCAAGACAATAATTGAGTATCTTTGATGCTTGGTTGCAGGCAGATTTCTTAAAAAATAACTTGCAACAATTGCGCCAAGAGATTTTGCTACAAACCTGATATGTTTATATTCAACTGCTTGATACCTTTCCATCATTTTTTCCAGAGTGTCTAATTCTTCAGCCAATTCGGGACCAGAGGAGTGGTCTTCCTCTCTATCGAAATAGGGGAAATTAAAAGCTAAAACTGAATGACCACTTTTTTGGCAGGTTTTTATCACCTTTTGCATAAATGGAGACTCAATTCCGTATGACCCTCCTTGTAAGACAATATCTAATATTTTGGATTTTATATTAAAAATAAACTGGGTCTTAGGTAACTTCATAGATATTGTTTTAGAATTTTCATTTCTTCTTTATATACTCCCTGGCATATATCGTACTCCCACGGACTATGATCTTGATTCTTCAATATCATATAGGGTTGATTTTTTGCTTTAACCAATTCAACCACTTTATTTCTCAGATTTTGAGAAATATATTTATCTTTTTCTCCATAAACCAAATGGACTTTGCCTTTATATTCATCTAGGCATTTAAAGAAATTAGCATTTCTGGCTTCCAACCAAAACTTTCCTTTATATTTCTGCCCAGCCTCCTCGAAAACTTCTTCAGCTTTACCATTAAAATCCCCTTCATTAACACCAGGTACCCAAAGAAGAATAACGGGGATCGCGTTTTTTAATTCAGGTCTTGAGGTTGCCACAACTGTTGCAGCTCCCCCCATGCTTTGACCTAAGAGTGAAACTTTGTAACTCTGACCGAGATACTTTATGGCAAAATGAATAATTATATCTACCCATTCATTATATGAAGTTTCTAAATAATCGCCTTCTGAATTCCCACTATTTGGCTGGTCAAATCTTAAAACCGAAAATCCTTCTTTATTTAAAATTCTTTGGAAATCAACAAAAGTTCTGGCGGGGCCAGTTGAGGAGCCTCTAAATCCATGACTCATTATAACAATTCTCTTTTGAGAATTATCCGGCTCTGAAAATACACAAAAAACGTTTTTGTTATTAATCTTTTCAAAATATATTTTTTCGTTAAACATATTCGATTAACAAATTTTTAAAATCTCAACTGAAGTTTATCATAAATTGATGGGTAAGAAATTTATTGAGATGAGATTTTACTTATTTTGTAATTCTTATTCTGGAAATAAACTGGCAAATCACATTGTTGTCAAAAATAGTAACGAGAAACTTAGATGTATAAGGAGGCTCACCAACGTTCTAAATTTTAAATATAAACAAACTTACGATTTTATAATATTCGGAGTAATACCGGAATCACCATATCAACGAATGCCTCGTGTATTAACAACTTATCTTGAGGTTGAGAAGGAGTTATCAAAGCTTTCAGATGAAAAACTTGATGAATATTCCACTGCAAACGAGGATTATCAGAGACAACTTCTTTATCCTGCAATTGAACGGGCAGTCGGAAATTTTTTGACTGACGTCAAAAATGACGACAAATTCCAAAAGCTTATGGAGGAGAAATTCAAACAGGCTTGTTATATTTATTATAAAGTTGTTTACAAATATAAACTTCCCACCCTGAGAACCGTACCGTTTGTTTTAAGGCTGATTACTTAATGTTTTATCCTTTAACAAAAATTTGAGGTTTAAAATTCTTAACATTTCTATTTTATCTTCATTTTTATTACACAAAATAACGTATTTGAAATAATCTCTTATTGCTTCTCCTGGAATCTCAGTAAACTTTTGATTTTTCGACCTGAGCAAGAGTACCATCTCCGAAGGGCTCTGAATAGCGATTACCTTAATCATGTAATAATCCATAATTTTCTCTTGCCATTCCTCGGTTAGAAATAGGTTTGAGATATCAATTCCTTCAAGTAAAGCAACTAATTGTTTAATAAGTTTGTCATATGACACTGATGGCTGATTACAGGAGGGATTTTTGAATTTTGAACAACGGAAGTAAAAATGCTCTCTATAACCACCCGATTTCAATTTTCGGTTTTTATGCCACTCAATTATGTTGTCTCCGCATTCACCACAAGTAATGAAACTTGCGATACTTTCTTTGGATCTATGATTCCAATCAATCTTTCTTAAAGGACTTAAGTTTGCCTGGACTTTATCAAATAGTTCCTTTTCTATTATGTGAGGTTGTTTTCCTTCCAAAACTTCCCCTTTATAAAGAAGTTTTCCGTAATAGAATGGGTTGCGCAGTATTGAGTAAACTACACTTTTTGCCAACAATTTATCGTTTTTGGTTCTAAGTGGAGTATTTTTGTTTAACCACACTCTTAAATCTTTTACTTTCATGCCTTCCAGTCCTATCTTTTGAAAAATTTGTTCAATATAAGGAGCTTTATTGGAGTCCAAAATTATTTTTGCTTCATTGCCGATTTTTAGGTTCAAATAACCGATAGGTGCAGGTCTGGGAAGCCAACCCAGAAAGTACTTGTTTTTTATTCCACGCCTGATATTAATTCCACGATTATCATTTTCCAGTTTTGCCTGACTACACAGAATCATAAGAAGAAACTTATGGTTAGGGTTATTTGAAAATATCTGGTTATATGTTCTTATTTCCTGAAGCTTGCCTTTATCCATCAAATCTACTAAATCACCCAGATCACCTGCATTACGACTTAGTCTGTCGGGGGACCAAACAAGAATACTGTTAATTATTTCTCGCTCTAAATCAGTAATAAGATTGATAAAACTTGGCCTGGATCTGGATTTTTTTGCAGAGTGTTTTTCTTCATAAGTTTTTTCTATACTTAATTTATTTTTTAAGGCAATTTCCTCCATCTCCTTTTTCTGAGATTCAATTGAGAGAGTTTGTCTTTCATCCGACTCAGCGGATTTGCGGGCATATAAGCCGTACTTTAGACTTTTTTCAATATCCATTAACACAACACATACTCACAGTTTGTGATGAAAAGCAAGCGGAATTAATATCCATATCAAACCATATCAAGGTGAAAAATCTGAGACGTTCCTTTTTTATAGTGTCCCAAATGTCCCATTTAGCCTTAAAAGTGGTACACTTTGAGTATTAGCATATGGGACAAGTGGGTACTAGACTCGTATGCTCAGCCAAATGAACACCCTGGTAAACCGAGTACCTCAAAGTCCGTATTTCTGTCTAAAGTACTATTTTTGAAGTCCAATATTAGAACCGTTTTCACCCTTTCCAAAAGCTTGATTAAACCATATCAAGCTTCATATTATTTCAAGTATTTTTCAATATTTGCTTCGTGTTCTTCAAAGGTTTTTGCACAATGGATTTGCCTACCATTGTCGTGGAGATAGTAGAAGCAATCCGAATCTTGCGGATTTAAAACTGCATCAATTGCATCCGTTCCCGGATTTGATATCGGAGTTGGCGGTAACCCTTCGTTTTTATAGGTGTTATAAGGGGAATCTATATCTTGAATATCTGTTGACTTTATTGGAGCCCACCACCCTGAACCCGTATTCCCTCTGGCATATTGCACAGTCGCATCAATCTCTAACGCCTGATCGTTTAGAAGTCTATTCCAAATAATCCCTGCAATTAATGGCATATCTTCTTTACCCGCTGCCTCACGCTGGACAATTGAGGCAATCTTTAATGCAGTGGTCCATTTTATATCCTGTTCTGAGAATTTCTCAGGATATCCTGCAAATTTTTCGTTAAAACGAATAATCATCCGTTTTGCTGTAGCTAAACCATTTTCATCAGTCGGAATCAAATATGTATCGGGAAAATAGACCCCTTCTCGATAATCAAATTCCATTGCCGTATAGGTAGTATTCCACTTTTCTAATTCCTCATTACTCCAACGAAGTTCTTTGGCAAAACGTTCCCCAATTTCTTCTTTTCTCAATCCTTCGGGTATAGTGATCCACTTAAGCTGGGGTTCTGAGGTTAGTATGGTAATCAGTTTTTTGGTATTCATACTTTTTGAAATCTTATAGCCTCCCGGTTCTATTTTTTCGAAGTGAAAAGTCATGAGTTGTGCAATGGGAATAGACCATGAGTGGCGGACATATCCCCCTTCTATTAGTCTTTTGTCTATATCAGTTTGATTGGTTCTGCTAACAACAAAAAGACTTTCTTCTGCTTTTGGGTCTGGGGCACTTACTAAATACGAGAAGGCTGCAAACAACACAACAGCTAAACCGACAACTACTCCTGCAAGAACAATTGTTTTTTTCATTAATATTTATTTCCGACCACACCTCTAAAATTATCATTATTATATACCTGATGTTAAACTTGGCTATATTACACTGGATTTTAATATTGACACACTCATCACGCAGTCTTCGCTTTCAACAGTTCACTTTTAACGCAAAGTTTTCTGAAGAATGAAGATTTTGCACAGAATATAAAAGACTACATCTGCCAGAATAGCAATAGTCAAGATCAAAAATTCATTGGCATCATATTCTCCCATGCCCATTAAAGACATTACTAGTATTGGAATGACTATAAGAAGCAAAATTAAGATTGTTTTCCGTGCGATTGAATTGCCTTTGGCCATTTATTGCACCCTTATTATATGCTATCGGCTCTGTTAAATGTCTTTTATGCTAAACTGATTAGTAGTGAAAGAGGTTCATAAAAGCATATTGTATATCCTCATTTTTGGAGTTGTTACTGCAATTTTATATTTTTTTATTCCATCTTCGGTTAATAAACTCAATCAAAAGATTAACCAATCCAACCCAACAAAACCAGACACAGCCAGGTTAAATTTATTTAAGGAATACGGTAATTTTATAGGGCGTAAGTTGCCGGAAAATAATCCCGCCATATATTTTTATTGGTACTCAAACCAAAGGAAAATGTCTGATCTACGGGTTAAGAAAGCTATCCAAGAAATAAAAAATACCAAACCGGAAAAAAACGAGATTAAAATCTGGAGCTTACTTAATATGGGGGTTGTTGTCAAAACCAGCGAAAAAACTATAGCGATTGATACCGCAAATTTACCTTTCTCTCAAGCGCATAATGAACTGGTTAATCTTGTTGATATTTTTCTAATTACCCACACGGATGGGGATCATTACGATCCAACGCTGCTTAAAAAAGCCTTGGATTATAATAAAAAGGTTGTCTTTCTTGAAGGATTTTATGGACCTGAGGGTAAATCAAAAAGTATAAATCTAAAAAGCGGTGAGGAAAAAGATATAGATAGTGTAAAAATAACAGCTTATCAGACTGATCATCGAGGAGACGGAAACTTTAACGATCCTTGCGTCTGGTTTGTGATAGAGGTTGGAGGTTTCAAATTATTACATACAGGGGATGGTCGGGAATTTAAAAATAGAGATGAATATCAAAAAGTCTATTCGATGAAAGATTTTGATATTTTGCTGGCTAATAATCAAACGCATCCGTACAATATCAGGGACCTTGGGTCCGAAGTTTTAATACCGCTCCATTTATTCAAGTTTATGGGCGGAAATGATCTTTACCAGGAAAGCACTATACAAGCGGTTTCAGAAAATTACTCCAAATATGGAAAAGAAATGCAAGGAATTGAAAGTATATTTTTGCTTCCGGGGGAAGGTTATTTATATAAGCACAAATAATTTCATTCCCATTCCAATGTATTATATTTAATTTTCCCTTGATGAAATAAAAAGCTTTATTTCATCCACAACCTGCAAATGATTCAGCCCTCAACACTCGGTTATCGTGGTGGTTTAAGGAGCATATAATAAAGAATGAAGTTTTTTGTTTACATCCTACGCACTTCTTCTGATACTTTATACACAGGCCAGACAAACAACTTGGAGAGAAGATTGAAAGAGCATAAAACAAAAAGTTCAAAGTCGGCCAAATATGTTAGATATTTTAGTTCTGTAAAGTTGGTATATTCTGAAACTTTTGATTCAAGATCTGATGCAATGAAAAGAGAGGCTTTGTTAAAGAAGTGGCCCAAAAAGAAAAAGGAAGCTTTGATAAAAGGAAGACTTGATTTTACTCAATAAAACTGAAGTTTATTTGTTTTTTTCCAAGGCCTTCTTTTTAGCAACCTTTTTTGCTTTAGAGGGTTTTACCTCCATCTCCTCGACGGGCGTTTCTGCTGCTACCTCAATCTTTGTCTGTAACAAGTTCAATATCTTGTCCAATTTAGCATTAACTGTTTCAAACTGAGCTTGATATTGGTTAGCTGGTCTGTCAAACGATTTCCTTTCACCTCTATCTCCCATTTTTTCAAAACAATCACTGCAATATACAGGTTTATCTCCGGTTGGCCTAAAAGGCACCTGACAATCTTTGCCACAGTTACTACAAACGGCTGAAAACATTTGCCTGTCACCTCCACCTCGGCCAAAACTCCCTCGGTTTCTAAAGCCTCCACCGTAGCTACGGCGACCACCATCTCTTGAACCTCTGTCTCTATTAAAATTTCCCATTGATGGATTATATCATGATTCCATTTTTTATGATACCCCATTAACCGGAACTAGACCCAAAAGCTCGGCATTATATAATAATTTGTTCATATAAACTATAAAAGTAACAAACAGTTTCTTAACTGGCCAGAAAGCCTCCTCGCAGATCCCAACTAACCTGCATATGCTATACTCTAATATAAATAATAAAACCCCTATTGACAGTCTTGCCAATCAACTTCTGAATAGAGGCGGTCATGTATCTCAATACTACCTTAAAGAAAACAATAAAAACAAACCCGCCGTAGTTTTCCTCAAACGATGGTTTAGGGGAAAAAACATTCACGAAGCACTAATGCGGGCTTTATCATAACAAACGTGATACAATAGCAACATCAATCTATCATTTGCTTCTCTTTTTTGGTATTTCTTCCAAACAAGTACTACAACAAGAAGTGAGGTTAGAACTAGCTAAGGGGGTGAATAAATATGGCAAAAAAATTATTTATTGGAGGAATTTCATGGGACTCAACTGAACAATCCCTAAAAACTTTTTTCGAACAATCTGGAAAGGTTGTGTCTGTGTCAATTATTATTGATAAATTTACAGGCAAATCAAAGGGGTTTGGTTTTGTTGAAATGGAAACCGAAGATGAAGCGCAAAATGCAATTAAAAACCTGAATGGAAAGATGTTAGACGGAAGGAAATTAATTGTAAATGAAGCTAGACCGCAAGAGCCAAGGCAATCTATTTTTCAAAATGACTTCAGAAGAGGAGATAACAACAGAAACTTTAGAAGAAACAGTGAAAACTCAAGAAGACAAAGATCATATAGATAAAGTAGTCCAAGGTGCCCTTTTCATTTTTCTAAAGCTAGAAAAGTGCTTCTTAAACTAAATGAGCTTTTGAATTTTGAAAAAGTACGCAAAAAACAGGGGAACTTGAAGTTGTTGTCACAATGCTAAACAGTTGACAACTTAAAGAATTGTGATAATGTTAGCTAACTGCTGCAATAACATATGAGCTGGGAACTTGAATCATATCACAACAACTTCGTAACCGCGTCAGAACAGAAACCCGCTTCAACAACAAACATCTTAGCTCGTTTTGGGTTCAAACCCGAGCCTCCCTCACAAGCAGCACTTCCCGCTTTTTGCGTAGCCGTTGTAAAAGATTTCCTTGCAGGAGAAGGCGGATCAAGTTTTGATGCTAACAACAAAGAATGTCCATACAAAAGTCTAGTTATGGCAGGATCTTTGCTTGTGGGGCTAACCGATCCCGACCAGGTAAAAAGAGTTAACGATATCTTTTGTGGACAAACTATAAAATATGAAGATTCTGAAGGACCGTTATCTGGCAGAAAAGGGGAGGTATACAAACCGCTTTCCCATTGCTGGAGAACCACAGTAGAGCTCGTAAGACTTACCCGTTTTATGAAAATCAACGAAGAAATGCCACCACTCACATCAGAACCCAACATGGATGAGGAAAAATTCAAAAACTTATTAGTTACCCGAAGTGAAGTGAAAAAAAGAAACGAACAAAGACAAGCGGTTTTCTCCGTTTGGACCCAAATTAGGGATTCGTTGGCACACCCATCCCAAAGCCAAGCTCAACTGCCGGAATCATCTGACATATCAAATTCATTTGCAATCACAAAACAAACTTTTGATGCTTCCTCACAATTAGATGTAGGTGGACCTGAATATCAGGCGTTGATATCTTGGGTCGAAGAAATGGTTTTAAAACCGCTGGTTAATCTTGTTGGAGAAGGCAACACCAGAAACTATTTAATTAAAGATACTGATTCAATTATTATCAATCTTGCCTTTCAAAAAACAGCAAGAAATTGCCCCAATCGACACCATGAAGAGTTCTTCGGAGAAATGTTCTAATCTATAAAACGTCTTTTAATCAATAACCCCACAAGGTTATAATGTAAAAAGAATAAGATAAAAAAAGCTATATAGATATCATCATGCAGAAATACCCAGTTGCCAGAGCATTTGCACAAGCTACTTTCTTTTCCAATAATGATCGCCCAGTGTTTTTCTCTTTAACATTTGCCTTTTGTGCATTCTTCTTGTTTTAATTTGTACTTCAATGTTTTTTTCATTTCCCACTTTAATTTGAATGTGTATTGCCCTATATGTCTCCTCCTGTGGATGATGATTAACATAGTAATCTTTAAGTTTTAAAATTTCAAAGGAGTTAATTAGACAAATTGCAGTTTTATAGCAATCTATTTTGTTTGCAAGAATAATTCTAAAACCATAAAGGTCGTGTGGAGAATAAGCTATATCCTCAGTGTTTTTAACCCTCGATTGAATCTCCAGAGGATAAATCCTGCTAGCTTCAAGAGCTTTTGCGATTTTCCCACCAAACAATTTCAAATTTTCTTCATAAAAGGTTTGTATCGGAACCTCAGTAAAATTTTCATCACGATCTTTCATAAATTACCTAGATTCTACCAAATAATTTCAAGATAGCTACTTCTTCCTTTAACTTTATATATAACAAGACTATAATTACAAAAATGCATGCACAAAAAAAAATTTAAGGAGTTTAAACAACAGAATTACCCCCACATTGATCTTAATGAGGCTGTTATTATGGCAATCACAGAGCGACTCTGGCCGCTTTGTGATCTAAAGCTCGCAGGCGGATGTCAGGGTGTTGCCGTTATCCCGCCAGAACTCCATAAAGAAGGGAATAAGCATTACTGGGAAACAGAGCCAAAAATCAAATCATGCGAAGAATGTAAATTTCACAAAAGAAGTTGTGAACGGTGTTAATAAAAAAAGGAATAAAGTGGCCTCACTTCATTCCTTTTGCTTTGCGTTTTTCATCATTAATATCCAGTATTATCTTTCTAATTCTTACCGCTTTAGGGGTAATATCAACAAGTTCGGTATCATCAATATAATCAAGCGCTGCATCCAAACTCATCGTTTTAGGAGCATTAAGATGTCTTGCAACTCCCTCACCTTTTGATCTCATATTAGACAATTGCTTTTCTTTACACACATTAACAAACATATCTCCTAACCTTGAATTTTGTCCTACAACCTGACCTTTATAAATTTTGACATTCTGGTCTACAAACAACTCACCCTGGTCTTGAACATTTGTTAGGCCGTATATTCTTGTCGTCCCAGACTCATATGCCACCATGGACCCGTGATCCCTTTCAACCACAACGCCTTTTGGAGGCATATATTTATAGAAGTTGCTGTTAATTATTCCCAATCCATGCGTATCAGTCATAAACTTTGTCTTATAACCGAAAAGCCCCTGGGTGGGAATTACATATTCAAGATAAGTTATTCCTGCATCGCTTTTCATTTCTCTAATTTCACCATATCTGCTATTTAACTTTTGGATTACCGCACCGGCATATTCTTCTGGGGTCTCGATAAATACTTCATCATACGGAATCGTTTTTACACCATCAATTTCTTTTACAATTACCTGGGGCTGGGAAACCTGAAGAGAATAACCTTCACGGCGCAGCCTTTCAATTAGAATCGCGAGATGAAGTTCGCCTCTTCCTGATACCACCCAGCCTCCGGTAGGACCATCTTCAACTCTTAAAGCAACATCATTATCAAGCTCTTTATAAAGTCTTTCTCTTATCTGCCTAGAAGTTGTATACGTTCCTTCAACTCCCCCAAAAGGAGAGGAGTTGACTTCAAATGTCATCTTAACAGTAGGTTCTTCTATATCCAACGGAGCAAGTGCTTGTGGACATTGGGGATCACTAATTGTATCGCCTATTGTAATATCAGGTATACCTGCAATCTCGACTATTTCTCCTGCTTGAGCCTCTTTGGTTTCAATCTGAGATAGTCCTTGAAATGTAATAAGTGAAGTTAACCGATATTTCTTCATTTCTCCTGTTCTTGAAATATGCATTACTCCCTGCTTTGCAGTTACCGAACCGCTATAAATTCTTCCTCTTCCCACCCTTCCCATAAAATTATCGCGCCTTATGGAAGTTACAAGCATTTGAAGCGGTTTATGGGAATCTGTGACAGGAGCAGGAATAAAATTCACAATCTCATCAAACAGAACAGAAATATCCTTCATTCCGTGAATATCTGGGATAAGTCCTGCTCTACCAAGCTTTGCAGATGTATAAATCACAGGAAATTCAATAGCATTCTCATCTGCCCCAAGATCAATAAAAAGATCATAAGTTTTATTTAGTGCATCGTTCACGTTAGTGTTTGGCTGATCAATTTTATTTATTACAACAATAATTTTATGCCTAAGCTCAAGTGCTTTTTTCAATACAAATCTCGTTTGAGGCATCGGCCCATCTTTTGCATCAACCAAAAGAAGCGAACCGTCTGCCATCTTTAAAACCCTTTCCACCTCACCTCCAAAATCCGCGTGGCCCGGAGTATCGATTATATTTATTTTTACACCATGCCACATTACTGATGCGTTTTTGGAAAAAATTGTAATACCCCGCTCTTTTTCCAACTCGTTGGTATCCATAATGCAAGCCGTATCAACCATCTCTTTATCAAGATGCGTAGCTGATTGACGCAAAAGGGCATCCACTAAAGTGGTTTTTCCATGATCAACATGAGCAATAATAGCAACATTTCGTATATTCATAGTCTTCTACAACAAAAAAATGCCTGTTTCCAGGCACTTTAAACCCGCCCCCTATTATACGTCATTTTGGCAATTTTTTGAAATTATTCCCCAAGCCAGAGATAGTTAATGTAAAATAATCACATGCAACCAAACACTTTCGTTTCAATTCTCGGCTGGGTTACTGGAAACAGTTACATTTTCATATTTTTGGCTATGGTTGTTGAAGGACCCATGATTACAACTGCGGCCGGATTTGCTTCATCATTAGGCTATTTTAATATCTTTTCAATTTTTATTCTTTCTGTTCTGGCCGATGTCCTGGCTGATACTCTCTATTACGTTATTGGATACATAGGAAGAATAAAGCTTATCGAAAAATATGGAAGCAAATTCGGCCTAACCCACAAAAGAATCAAGAAATTAGATGGCTTAATCTACAAACACACGATAAAATCATTGGTTGCTATAAAGCTTACCCCCACTCTTGCGACACCCGGTCTTATTATCGCCGGAGCAAGCAAAGTTCCACCCAAAAAATATATCCTACTTTCCCTCGCAATGACCATTCCCAAATCCCTCCTTTTGATTAGCGTAGGCTTTTTTTCGGGAAAAGCACACAGTGTCGCAAATAACTACCTACACTATACGAAGTATGCTCTCCCTCTTCTTGCTATTGTATTATTTATATCTACCTATCTGTACCAAAAAATATCGAGGTTTATAGCCAGAAAGATAGAAAAACTATAGTACTATTGGAATAAAAATAAACATGCAGTTGTGTATCTTAGTGACTAGTTTTCTGGAAAAACATCCGCTGGACCCTGACAGAGGCACTTTTTAAAACAGGAATTTATCCCACCAAACTTACTTTTTACGCCGTCACCAAAGTCGCCCCCCGACAGCAATAACTTTGATATCTTGCCTATATGTGCTATAATTCTAATCCTATAGCAGATTGAGGCAATAGATCTGCTTAATTTTTGACATATTTTGAATTTTGATAGATAAAGGTACCCCAAATTACTTTCTTCTTGTATCTTTTCATCTTCTTCAATATAGGTAACTAGTTGAGCAGCTTTATTGTCTTGATCCGCTTTAGATAATCTTATGTACAGACATAATAGATACAGACCACACAGTAAACCTTTTAATTGTAGGAGCAGAAAGTTGCCTGTTTACGACCCTCTTTTATTTGTTAACAAATCACCCGAGGTGAAAATTAGTGACTATATCCCACTTCACTCTTTTTCAGACTTTCAACTATATCCAACCCTGAAACAAAATATTGTTTCCAAGGGATACAAAACCCCAACTCCGATACAGGATACTGTTATTCCTCCCATTCTTGAGGGGAAAAATGTAGTTGGTATCGCAACCACCGGAACGGGCAAAACAGCGGCCTTTTTGATTCCATTAATAAACAAGGTCTTAGCCGATAAACGCGAAAAGGTTCTTATTATAACACCTACCAGGGAGCTTGCTGTGCAAATTGAAGAAGAACAAAAAGATTTTGTAAAAGGCATGCACATCGGATCAGCAATATGCATAGGTGGAGTAGGAATTGGAGGCCAAATTCAAAGTTTAAGGAGAAATCCAAATTTTGTAATCGGAACGCCAGGAAGATTAATGGATTTAGAACGTCAGGGTATACTAAATTTTAGATTATTTGGAACTATTGTTCTTGATGAGGTGGACCGAATGCTGGATATGGGATTTGTTACCGATGTAACCAAGATTATTTCAAAATTTTCCCAAATGCGTCAGTCTCTATTCTTTTCCGCAACCCTGCCGGAAAGGGTGCAAAATGTTATGAAAAAGTTTGTAAATCAACCTGTTATTATATCTGTCAAACAACAACCAACTCCTATAAATGTTAATCAGGACATTATCAGGCTAAATGGAAGGCAAAAAATTGACGTTCTTGACGAACTTCTCTCAAATAGAGATTTTGAAAAAGTATTAGTCTTTGGAAGAACCAAAAGAGGAATCGACAGCATTGCCAAATCACTATATAAACGAAGGGTTGCGGTCGCAACCATCCACGGCAATAAGTCCCAGAGGCAAAGACAAGAGGCGTTAAATCTATTCAAAAACAACAAAGTTCAAGTTCTTCTTGCCACAGATATTGCATCAAGAGGTCTTGATATAAAAAATGTAACCCATGTCATTAATTATGATTTACCTGAAACATATGAGGATTATGTTCACCGAATAGGAAGAACGGGAAGAGCGGACAAAAAAGGAAACGCTCTGACTTTTATATAAACCTCACCATAAAAACCTATGAAAGAGAACGTTTTTGACATTCTTATTGTCTATACTGATAAATTAGCAACAAGCCCTAATGCTCTTTCGCTAGATGCGGTATTTCCTTTTGCAAAAGATTCAGGATATGAAAGCTATAACACTGTTTACGGGTATTTCTTGAAAATCTGCGAGAAAAGTGGACTAAAAGCCGCCTTTTCAACTTCTAATGACATTATAGGTGCGGGTAGATGTCAAGGGTTTTGGGTTTACAAAAATAATAGTTGGCAAAAAAACAAAAATGTCTGCACCTCAACAATTATCTTTGACAAGTTCTCACCCATAAATAAAAGAATAAGAAAAAGTCGATCTCTACTTTTTTCATCAAAAGAGAGTATCCCATTTAACAACCCATACATTTTTGAGTTGTTTTTTGATAAACAAAAAACTTATGAGAAATTCCATCAGTTTTCTATACCCACAGTAACGATCAGCGGAAAATCGGCAGAAAATGTACGTCAAGCATATAAAAAACTTAGAGGATTAACAAAAAAACATCCGAATAATAAAGATTTTTCCAACTGTTTTATTGTAAAGGACAGATTTGGGGCAGGTGGAAAATATGTCTACAAATTTAAGTCAAATCAAGTTAATAACATAGTTAAAACTTTGCAAAGACACAAAAATAGATCTTTTGTCATTCAGCCCGAAGTTATATTTGACAAAGGATATTTATATAATAAAATTCAGGGGCCAACAGATATTAGACTCATTTACCTTGAAAAAAAAATTATTCAAACATATATACGCACAGCAAAAAAGGGCGAATTTCGTTGTAACGAACATCGTGGCGGAAGTCTGAAATACATAGGGAAAGATGATATACCAACAGGCGTTATCAGTATGTCAAACAAAGTCTCAGAAATTCTGAGCAAAAGTGATTCGCTTTACGCTCTTGACTTTATTATCAGCAATAACGGCAACACTTATCTTTTAGAAGGAAACACGGGTCCGGGTTTAGATTGGGACCTATCAAATAGCAAAAACCGACTTGAAGCCCAAAGACTGATCAGAATGATCGTAAACAAGCTGTATAAACTATCAAGGTTTCATAAAACTGTCAAAACAAAGACTATTGAAACTATTCCGCTACCTATTATCCCTTTTGGTATTTATCCTAAAAATGATCCATTAGTAGTATTCCGAAGGCTTTCTTCTTAACTCCAGTGCTTTCGTTAGTGTGCTTTATAAGTGATAAAATCTGGGGATGAAAACAAAATTTTTCATTCTTAGCATCCTTATATTTGGCTATTTACCCGCTGCATTTTTTTTGGGCAAATATTCAAAGTCTCAAGCGCTAGTAGCACAAAAAGAAATTGAATCAACTCCCATTCCCACCTCAACTCCACAAGCCACAACGACACCCCAAAAGCTAAGTTCAACCCCAATTCAAAAACCTACGACTACTCCAACTGTCACAAAAACACCAACTCCAACACCTAAGCCCCTACCTGCAACTTCCCAAGAAATAAACGGATTTATAGAAAGGTTTTCAGCTCAATACGGAATAGATCCGAATGTCATACGGTATATTGCCATCTGTGAGTCAGGGTTTAATTCAAATGCGCAAAATGGTTCTTACAAAGGACTTTTTCAATTTAAAGAAATAACCTGGAAAAACATAAGAAAGGAAATGAATGAAGACACAAGGTTCGATCTCGTTTTTTCTCCAGAAGAAGCAGTGCAAACAGCCACATATGCCTATTCAAAAGGAAAAACTTCTATCTGGCCAAACTGTGTTCCTTGAAAACTTATAAATTACATATAAAATTAATACATGATTAGGGGGTGTGACAATATGAACAAGAATGCAGGAGGAGCAGTATACGGCATTGGGTTTGCAGGAGCCTTAATTTACTTTCTCCAACACGCAACAACACTCTGGGAGGGCGTGCTTGGAATAGTAAAGGCAGTCCTTTGGCCAGGATTTTTAATCTACAGGGTGCTTGAACTTCTTAATTTTTAATACAAAACTAAATCTGGTTTGATATTAGGCAATATCTGGAATTATCTGGTAATATTTGGTAATATTGGGCAATCGTTATGTTAATTCCTCCAATATATAGATTTACATCAAAAATAGCAAAGCTTCTGTCATCAATTGAAGCCTCCAAGGAGGTTATTAGGTCTTTTGAGATTTTACCTGAAATCGAACAAAATCTAAGACGACAATCTGTACTTAAAAGTTCACTTTATTCAGCAAGGATTGAAGGGAATACTCTTGTTTTGGAAGACATAAAGACTTTGTCCTCACAAAACCGGATGAAACTCGAGATTTCAAACATATTAAAAGCAAAAAAGTATATCTTAAAAGGAAGCATAAAAAAAATAACTTCAAACGAGATACTGAAAATTCATGAAATCGTAATGAACGGACTAACAGACAAGAAAAACCACGGAAAATATAGAACTGATATGGAAGCCATTTTCAACTCTGCTGGAGTTGCAATCTTTATGCCTCCTCCACCAAGACATGTCAAAAAACTCATTCAAAAACTTATTATCTACACCCAGAGCCAAAAAGAAAAATTCGTACCCATAAAGGCTGTGCTTGTTCACTTCACATTCGAAAAAATTCATCCTTTTCTAGATGGCAATGGACGCACAGGAAGACTCGTTATGGAACATGTTCTAACCTCAGAAGGATACAATCCCAAAGGACTATTGAATATAGATGAATATTTGGATAATCACAGAAGCCTCTATTACAGAATGCTGGAGGAACCAGAAAAAGACTGCACAGAATACCTGGAATTCATGCTTTATGCAATGTCCCAAGTGTTGGAGGATGCAAAACACACAGTTTTGCAAAAAAAGAGTTATGACCAAAGCGATCTCTTGCTACCAAGACACGGCGAAATATTAAAAATTATCGAGGAGCAAAAATTTGTGAAGTTTGACACAATTAAAAGGAGGTTTTCTAAGGTCAACGAGAGAACTTTAAGATACGACCTCAAAAAACTTATAGACAGAAGCCTAATTCTCAAATTGGGAACAACAAAAGGAGTTTACTACAAAGCAAACAATAATAAAGAGTAATGCTATCTTTGATATACTTGATAAGTGAAAATAAAATCTGCCTATCTTGAGCCTCTAAAAAACAAGCTCAAGTTTGATAAACACATTCCAATTATTTTTCTTCTGGTTTTTGTTTTTGTATTTGTTTCATTTTTCATATTCCTCACCCAAAATACAAAAATAAAAAACATGAAAAAAGAAAGTGATACAAAACTTGCAACATTCAACGAAACAAAAACCGAGCTTGAAAACCTCAAAAACCAGGACCAAGTAAAACGAAACAACGAACTTCAAGATCAAATAAATAGCATTCATAACACATTCCTGAAAGCAGTTGGTGTTTATGAGGATTTAGTTAGCCTTGACTACAAAACCAAAAATGACACAACAGGCATAAAAAAAGATTTTGCCCAGGCGCTATCTTATTTATCCGAGAACAACTACCAGAAGAGTATTGAAACTATTGCATTAGTTTCGGATGCTATAAGTAAAGAGGAAGAAAAAATAGCTTCAACAGAAATAAAGCAGGCAGTTTCCGTCGCACAATCCAATAACGCTCCAGAATCTGGATTTTCAAAGCAGACTGTAAATGTGGACGGAATTGGCTCATTTCTGGTAAGTATTGTTGCAGCGGATCTTTCGTCAACCAGAGTAATTGCTGATACCGCTTCAGACACTGAGTGCTCAAATAACTGCCCCACTCTCCCCCTTGCTACTTTTGTTTCAAGAAACGGAGCATATGCGGGAGTCAATGGAAGCTACTTCTGTCCACAAGAATATCCATCCTGTTCTGGAAAAACTAATTCTTTTGACCTTCTTGTCATGAACAATAAAAAAACATACTTCAACTCAGACAACAATGTATATAGCACCAATCCGGCAGTTATATTTGGAGAAGGATATATTAGATTTGTATCTCAAGTCTCTCAATGGGGCCGTGACACCAGCCCCAACGGGGTCCTCTCAAACTATCCGCTTTTAGTTTCAGGAGGACAAGTAGTATTCGGCGGAAATGATGACCCAAAACAAGGATCAAAAGGAGGAAGAAGCTTTGTGGGAAACAAAGGGAGTACCGTATATATTGGAGTAGTCCATTCTGCAACTGTTGCAGAATCAGCCAGAGTTCTTGCAACCCTAGGAATGGGAAATGCTCTAAATCTTGATGACGGGGGATCCACTGCTCTTTGGGATGGAGGATATAAAGTAGGACCAGGAAGAAATCTTGCAAATGTAATACTTTTTGTGAAGAAATAAAAAATGTATTTTGCCAACAAAAAAACCGCCTAAGGGAAGAAAAATCATTTCTGATCTTCCATTTCCATGGCGGTTTGTTGTTCTCTACGGAGCTGGTTCGGTCAAAATCGAACCAAAATAGTTCGTCTTGATCTCGTAATTTCCTCCTTTTTCGAACCTCTTCCAGGTTTCCAACTCATACTTTCGGGCAAAATAACCTTCCTTCCCAACTTTCTTATTTTCACACAAGAAGGTTATGCTATATTCTCCCGTCTGCTCGAACTTTTGTTGCTGACCCAACTTAGGTTCACCCCCTGAATATGGATCTTTGAGCTTGAAATCCGTATAAAAATAAGGATTCTTGTCAACACCACTCGTCGGATAGTTTTTGATTGTCACCCACCTATTTACATCATAAGTGTAATACCAATCATAAATATCCTCGTAGTGATACAGCTCCACTTCACGAGTTTTGGTACATGAGTACGGCACCTCGCGGGTCTGAGAGCAGGAATAACTTTCTGTCGTATAGCTACCACATTCGTAGCTATATGAATCAAACGAACCATCGCCGTTATCCCTAGTGCCAGTGCAGGTTCTTGAATCGTACACGCTCCTGGTACATGTGTCCATATATGTTTCGGTGCGATAGCACGTGTCCATATATGTCTCAGTTGTCCATCCATCATGCACTTTCTCATCATGACCGGTGTCACGATATTCTTCGGTCACGTTATATGCATCCGATGGATGAGCGCTCCACGATGAATCATGAACTACCTGGAACTCCTGGACAGCAACATTTTGTGTCCAGTTGTACCCGGATATAAAAACGTTCTCCATATGGGTATTAAAGAAAAACTGGTACACAAAAATTACGAGGACAACGATCGCAACCAAACCCGGTCCCCCAAAAACATATGGACGGATTTTTCCAAAATCGATGCTGGGTAGGTTGTAAATTGTCAAGTACCCCTTTTAGTACACACTGTTTCTGAGATGTTTTAATACGAAATTTTGTTTGAATTTGGTGGGTGAGGTTTTAAGGGATAAATGAATTCTTTGGTTG
>Ga0172375_10002577_pt1 | contig 28172 bp, 19 predicted proteins | sample LakKiv1m_FD_114537 | JGI IMG/M metagenome (GOLD analysis project Ga0172375, IMG submission 114537) | Freshwater microbial communities from Kabuno Bay, South-Kivu, Congo - kab_092012_11.1m | ecosystem: Environmental > Aquatic > Freshwater > Lake | place: Democratic Republic of the Congo... | reverse complement strand
GAGGATAATCGAAAAATGGAAGCTTACTCCATGGGGTTGGAAAATAACTTTGCAGCAATTAATCTTGATTTTTGATAAAAGAGTAACAAAATATTTAAATGACACAGTTTAATGAACATATCCCTGTAAGAACATAGTTGCCATCTTTCAAATTACCAACAGAAAGAGTAAAATTATTCGAAAATTTATTTTCTAAATAAAACACTGAACCCATATTATCTAGTATTGTAACTACAAAGGTTGAGTTATTATCTATGTCAGGAGTCTCGATAATATTAAGAGAATCAGCACTGTTAATTGATTGCTCATTAATGATTTTAACATTAAGCAAATCAGAAGTTGGATTAGGAGCCAACACCATTTTGTAACATGAAACAGAAGTGAATTTTGATGCATAACTTCCGCTTTGACCACAGATATTATTTACACCCACCATTACATTTCCACTATATGTTCCTGTCCGCAAAGCTAAATATTGAGAGTTTTGTCCTGAAACATATGTCCACCCACTTGGCCATACCCAATTAATGGATGTTATCTCTTTAAGTGAAGGAATTGAATAATAAACATTTGTATTACATCCTGCTGAACTCGGTCCTGAGATTGGATAATCTGAGCTGCTATATATACCAAAATGAAAGTTCCTTGTATATGTCCGTGGATTAAGGTGACATGTGAATGTAACATTAAAAATAACCTGGCCATTGCCATTTGAAAGGTTGTTTGCTGTAGCAGTAATACCGCTACCTGATGACTTAATAGTTGAGCCTTGTTTTATTTGCCATGTAGCTGAAGTATAAGAATTAGGCATATTATCAAGAGTAAAAGAGACAGGATTACTACAGAAAACATCTCCATCTGAACCAGAGATGGACATTGGATCAACAATAGATATTTCAGCACCTTTCCAAGGTCCCGGAGGCCCACCAGCCACTTTTATGCTATATCTTATTATGTCGCGAGCTCCAACAACCCAATTTTGGTAATAGCCTTGAATATTAAAATAAACAGAGTCAGAAGTCTGAGAATGGGTCCATTTCCAATAATTTCCTGATTTTTCAAAGTTAAATGGTATGTACTCGGTTTGCCAGACACCCCCAAATGCATTTGTATGATAAGTATAAATATCATATGTTACTCCATTTTGTAAGCCAGTTACATAAAATAATGGAGGCACTACATCAAGATCATAATCACTATATTGAGTCTGGCACTCATATTTTATGGTCCTATAACAATCCGTTACACAATTTACAGCAAGTTGACTGTAACTCTTAAATGAAATAAGCAAAGTCAGTATTTCAAATAGTAAAATGGATTTTTTCATTTATTCAGAATTTAACGATTTCTTTTGCCGGGATAGAATTGTAGGCCAACTGATAAAGAAAATTTGTTAATGGTATTTTTTTTATCATAGTCAGAAGCTTTTTTTTGTAGTAAATCATAACTTAGAATAGGTTCTAATGCAACAAACTTGTTTAGGAAGAAGCTGTAACCAACTCCTGCGCTTACAGCATTTATGATTTGTTTATATTTATTATCATTGGTTTCCTGATTCTGAAATCCAAATCCACCAAATCCTTCAAAGAACAAACCTGGCTTCAAATAGTATCTAAAAAACGGACCTGTAATTAAGTCTCTATCTTTAATATCCCAAATGATTATCGAACTTCCTTCATCAGAAGTAATATTATTCGTAAATGCAATAATGCTCTTAATACCAATTGATAAATTATTCAAGATAAAATATCCAATTTGGAAACTTGTTTCAATAGATCTTAATTTATTTATATATATAACGTCAGTATTTGGTGGTGATCCTTTTAAGAATTCTTTGTCCTTTTCAAAATATATAGCAAAGGAACCTCCAGTTAAAAATGTTCCCTTAAAATATGGGTTTTCACTTTGTCCAAAAGACATTGAACCAGCTAAATATGCTATAAAAGACATTGCAATTATCTTTTTCATGGCATTAAGATTTAAGTTCTCAAATCTCGAGTTTTAGTTTTAAACAAAACCTTATTGATCAAAAGAATTCCATTTATGTCCTAAAAAAGCAGATATTTACGTTAAGCGCATAACCTTCTTAACCCTTTCATCACCTGTTCAACTATAGTATTGCATTAACAAGTAGGACTTAATTATTCTTAGTCTGTAAGCAACCAAAGTATCCAAACGAGCAAAGGATTGATGTGATACATTAGCCTTTAAGATTAATTTTTAAAATTACGACTTAATATTTAAGGCGACAAATACTTTTACAGACATCTTATTCAGATTACACGGAAAATGTTCTTATTTTTGAATAAGCATTAACGTAAATGTTACATTAATTATAATGAAAAGATTTTTTATACTTCTTTCCTTTTCTATCTATTCCTTGTCATGGCAGATGCTTTCCGCACAGCCTGTTGTCGGACTTGATAACTGGTTCAACCGTGAGGTGAATCAGAAAACCGGACAGCCTTATCATTACCTGTGGTCCGATACCGAGTGGAGCGGTTATTCGCGCTGGGGTGAGATATTTACTTCGGCAGGGGCAAATATTACAACTATCGAAAAACCGGTGAAAAAAATCCTCGGTGGGATCGATATTTACATAATTGTCGATCCGGATACCACTACAGAATCGAAATCGCCGAATTATATCGGGGATGATGACATCAATGCAATAAAGGACTGGGTGAAAAGGGGAGGGGTTCTCGCAATACTTGCCAATGATGCTCCAAACTGTGAATTCACTCATCTTAACAGGCTGATGAGGAATTTCGGAATGTCATTTAACCATGTGACGCTTCATCCTGTCACCGGGACCGAATTTGAAATGGGCGCAAGTACAGGATTGCCCGATCATCCTCTTTTTAAAGGTGTCAGCAAGATCTATATCAAGGAAGTGTCGGATATAAATCTTTCAGGAAAGGCACGGCCTGTACTTACAGAGAAAGATAAGGTGCTTATCGCCGAAACTGCTTACGGGAAGGGTTATGTCTTTGCCATTGGCGATCCGTGGATCTATAATGAATATATCGATCACGACAGACTGCCTGAAAGCTTTGAAAACAGAAAGGCGGCTGAGAACCTGACAAGATTGCTTCTGGGAAAAGTACGATGATAACCTGTTATTTAAAATCACATCGAATATTCAACACAATCAGGTCAATGAATAAATTCCTCAAGCTGTCAATAATCCTTTTATCTTTTTCGTACGGACTTTGTTGCCAGTCCCTTCCGAAGGACAGAACCATGTCGGCCATGGTACTTGCCAACGCATACTTCATGGAGCTTTGGCCCGATGTCGGGAAGACAATAATTACCGAAAGGGAAAGACCAAGTAACATCTGGACCCGCGGCACCTATTATGAAGGACTGATGGCTCTTTATAAGCTGAATCCCGATCCGGCATATCTTGATTATGCAGTAAAATGGGGTGAATTTCACAAATGGGGACTCCGAAATGGTATAACAACACGAAACGGGGATGATCAGTGCTGTGGGCAGACTTATATCGATCTTTACCTTCTTGATCCTTCGAAAGGGGAAAGGATAAGGGATATAAAAGCCTGTATCGACAATATGATCGCCACTGACAAAATTGACGACTGGAGCTGGATAGATGCAATCCATATGTCGATGCCTGTTTTTGCCAGGCTGGGGTATGTTTATAAGGATGCAAGGTATTTCGACCGTGCACATGAAATGTATATGTATACGAAACTGAAACATGGCACAAACGGGCTGTATAGTACAAAGGATCATCTATGGTGGAGGGACAAGGATTTTGATCCGCCTTATACCGAGCCAAACGGCAGGGGATGTTACTGGTCGAGAGGAAACGGCTGGGTGGCTGCGGCGCTTGTCAGAACCCTTGAATTTCTTCCCGATGACTCTCCATACAGAAAAGAATATATCACAACCCTGAAGGAGATGTTCAAGGCACTTGCAAAGGTTCAGAGGGAGGATGGATTCTGGAATGTGAGCCTTCTCGATCCTTCGAATTATGGGGGGAAAGAGGTTACCGGAACTGCAATGTTCACGTATGCAATGGCATGGTGCATTAACAACGGCCTGATAAGTGAAAAAAAGTATCTCCCTGTTGTGAATAAAGCATGGTACGGGCTTGTAAATGATGCTTTGCATCCGAACGGATTCCTGGGTTATGTACAGGGAACAGGAAAACAGCCATCCGACAGTCAGCCCGTTGGATATGATGTCGTTCCCAACTTCCAGGATTTCGGTCTGGGATGCTTCCTGCTTGCAGGATCGGAAATGTATAAACTGAAATAACCTGATATCTGAACTTAAAATGTAATTCAAATGAAAAGACTCAATTTCTTCCTGACCTTTGTTCTGCTTTTAATTGTTTCTTCCTGTACTGAAAAAGATGTAAAACATCTTGTTGTTTCAACACCCGAATCGGTTCAGGTCTCACCGGAAAGGCTTAACCGTATCGATACGATGCTCATAAAAAGTATTAAAGATGGCTGGATCGCCGGAGCTGTAGGGCTGATAGCGCGTGACGGCAAAATTATCTATAACAGGGCTTTCGGTGAAAGCGACATCGAGACAAGAACACCCATGCAGACTGATGCCATTTTTCGTATTGCCTCCCAGACAAAGGCAATTACAAGCATAGGACTCATGATGATGTACGAGGAAGGCAAATTCCTTCTGGACGATCCTATCTCAAAATATATCCCCGAATTTTCAAATCCAACGGTTATTGACAAGTATAATCCCAAGGACACTACATACACTACAATTCCGGCAAGGCGCGAAGTAACCATAAGGGACCTCCTGACACATACATCCGGAATTGATTATGCAGGTATTGGTTCGCCAATGATGACTGCTGTTTATGCAAAGGGCGGCATAAAAGGAGGTTTCGGAAATGACAATATAACCATCGGGGACGACATACGGTTGCTTGGGAAGCTCCCGCTTGTCCATCAGCCGGGTGAAAGATTTACATACGGACTTAATGTTGATGTATTAGGTTATCTTATTGAAATTCTTTCGGGTAAACCCCTCGACCAGTATTTTAAAGAACGTATTTTTGAACCTCTGGGGATGAATGACACATGGTTTTATCTTCCTGAAGATAAAAAAGGAAGACTCGTAAAGGTGAATACTGAAAATGCTGAACATCAGGTTGCTTCAATGGCTCAGGATTACGTAAATTATCCGCTTTCAAACGGAAAATATTTCGCAGGCGGGGCAGGTCTCAGTTCAACAACTAAAGATTATGCAATATTCCTCCAGATGCTTCTCAACAAAGGGGAATACAACGGCAAACGTCTTCTTGCGAGGCGCACGGTAGAGCTTATAACCTCAAATCAGATAGGCGATCTGTTCGTAGGGAAGAACAAATTCGGACTTGGCTTTGAAATTACAACCAAAGAAGGTCAGGCACAATTGGGGATTACTGAAGGTTCGTTCGCCTGGGGAGGTTATTTTGCAACCACATACTGGGCCGATCCGAAAGAGAGGCTTGTCTGTCTGCTTTTCATGCAGCAGTTCCCGATGAGCCACGGTGAAATTCAGAATAAGTTCAAAGCTATGGTTTACCAGGCCCTGACAGACTGAGTATTAACCTTGTATTAAGGGTGGTAATCACTTAATATTAAATAATTTCTGTACCTGTTCGCGGTAACTTTTGCCAACGGGAAGTTTTTGTCCGTTTATTTCGATCTGGTTGCCCTCAAGTGAACGGATATGTTTTTTTGAGGCAATAAAGGATTTGTGGATCCGGATGAACTGTTCATGTGGAAGTGATTCTTGCAGATCCTTCAATGACATAAGGGCTGTAATTTTTCTTTCCTTTGTTATGAATGTGACATAAGCCTGCTGACCTTCAATTAAAATCAAATCCTCAAAACTTATTTTATAAAGCTTCCTGTCGGCCCTGACAGTCAGATAATCAGCCGATTTTTTTTCAGGTCGGAGATTGCCTGATTCAGCTTTCCCTGCCAGGATAATGTCATTAAGTTTGTTTACTGCCTTGAGAAATCTTTCAAAGGAAATTGGCTTTAGCAGGTAGTCGATGGTGTTATGTTCATAGCCTTCGAGGGCATATTTTTTGTATGCTGTTGTAAATATAACAAATGGCTGGGGATTAATGGTTTTCAGGAATTCAAGTCCTGAAATGTCAGGCATTTGTATATCAAGGAACAAAAGGTCAACATTATTGTTTTTCAGATCTTCGATAGCCAGAAGCGGCGAATCATAATCTCCTGTAAGCTGAAGGAAAGGAACTTTTGAGACATAATCCTTCAGGTACTGGCGGGCAAGAAACTCATCATCAATAATGGCGCATTTGAAAATCATGACAGATCAAGATTCAGCTTTACAGTAAACTCGTTGTCTTCCTCAAAGGTATTCAATTCATATTTACCATGATAAATAATATCAAGCCGTTGCCTGACGTTTGATATTCCCTTTCCGGATCCATCGGTAATAGCGCGACCTTTAAAAATTGAGTTTACTGCCACAAAAGAAATGTTGCCCGATGATTCGGTCAGTGAAATACTTATAAATCCTGACTTATCTTCCTCAAGTCGGCTGTATTTGAAGCAGTTCTCAACGAAGGGAATAAAAATCATCGGTGCAATTGATTTTCCCATGGAATTAACCGAATATTCAAATTTAATATTTCTTTCGCCAGGGATTTTCATCTTATAAAATTCAATAAAATTTGAAATATAGGTTATCTCGCCGCTCAATGGGACAGAATCATTACTGCAGTCGTCAAGTACATACCTGAGCATTTCCGAAAGTTTAAGCACGCTTTCGGGAGCTTTTTCGGATTTCATGTATGTAAGTGAATAGATGTTATTCAGTGCGTTGAAAAGGAAATGGGGATTTATCTGGGCTTTAAGGAGCTGAAGCTCTGTCTTGAGCTTTTCTTCCATTATCTTATCCTGCTTGAGGAGGTTCTTGTTTAACATCTCCTGGATTGAATAGACAGTCCCTGTCATGAACATTAGGAAAAGCCATAGGGCATGCCTGAATGTCATAAGCATTTCGAGCCATTCTCTGCGATGGTGTCTGTGAGAGCCAAAAACAGCGCTACTAAGGATTTCAATCAATGCAAGTATGATCCCCATCATTATGATGCCATAGATCCAGTACCTGATCTTATCCTTTTCATATTTTGACGGAAACAGGATATGTATGTTTGCATAGAAAACCACTGCATACAATCCGACACATAGCGTTTCAAAAAATATGGATCTTGGCTCATCTCCCGCAATGAATGCAAGATTTATAATCAGAACTGCAAGCCAGAATCCAGATTGTAGCAGTAATTTTCTTTTCATCTGTTTTTCTTATTTAGGATCTGTCAGATTTTCCTGAATAAGTTTCCGGTAATAACCTCACTGTTAAATTATTGTCAGAGAATAAAGGTATGAGTGTATTTGACCATAATTGTCTTGTTGAAAAAATTAGGAATCCTGGGATATGAATCAAACCTGTTGAGTCCGCGGAAATCGTTATAAACAATATAAAAATCATTTCCTTCCCGGGGATTGTAGCGCAGGCGGAAATTCCCGATAAGCTCATCCTCAGTGTTCACATACTGAACCAGAATTGTTGCAGACAGCTTGGTATTGAGCATGTATAATGCACGCATATTTATGGAATGGATGTTCAGACTGTTATTCAATTCCCTGTCGGGGAACCATATCCTGTTAAATTCATAACCCCCTGAAATTTTCAGGCTTGAAGAAAGGTTCAGATTGGGCATCATCTGAATGCCGATCCGGTTACCATCATAAAACCTGCCTCCGTTTATTTCGCCACGAACGGAAATTACCCTCGATTCTGAAGTGTTTATACTTCCTTCAATTCCTAAAAATGAATATTCGCCTGCTTTTATGAGGATATCTTCTGACAGGGGAAAGTCGAACAATACTCCTTCTTTCTGATACTGAAGCGAAAATTCGGTATGGAGGTTCTTCTTGGTATTTACTTCAAAACCAGGGGATATCATTAATGATTCCAGGTTGCCGTCATCAATCCGGGTATATCTTTCGGCCCTGACATTTATGTTATAGTCATGAAGCTTTGATTTCTCTCCCGGAAACCATCCGTAGAGCATTTCTCCGTTCACTCCCTGGATTCCCCCCCGCTGGATAAAACCAATTCCGGGATTAAATTCCTTTCCTGAATATGTATAATTTATCCTGTATCCCAATCCTTCCTCTGATCTTCGTTCCCAGCTTGCAAGAATGAATGACGGGTCGAGTGAATTAAGGCTCTTTCCTGATTCTGAATCATATGCCTGTGACCATTTTACATTGATATAGTCATCTCCGAAAATCCTGAAAATACCATCAAGACCATAAGCAAGGTTCTGTGTGCCATTCATTCCAAGACGGGAAGTGACAATACCTCCGACATAGCTGTTCTGGTTGATAACCTGTCGTCTCATTCTCAGTACGCCGAAATTCTCTCCGGGAGTGGATTCCTGTTCTTCAGTCTGCATATCAAGGAATCCCATATCCCACTTTCCCATTCTCCCTGTAATCCTCGCTCCTCCATAGATCCTGATTGGTTGGCGTCCGGAGATTCCAATATTTCTGCTGTAAAAGAGATTATCCGCCCTGCCTCCAAGACTGAAATCAAAAAGACTTGATCTCTCCTGGAAAAACATCCTTTTTTCAGGAAAGAAGAGCGAATATCTTGTAAGGTTAACCTGCTGGTCATCAGCCTCAACCTGGGCAAAGTCGGTATTGGCTGTCAGGTCGAGGGTCAGGTTGCTGTTTATGTTATATTTCACATCTATTCCGGCATTGTATGTTTTATCGGGATATGGATCATTTTTAACATATTCTGTTTCAGGATCATTTTTCTTCCAGTCCCAGGAAAGACCACCTATGACATATGGTGAGATGTAAACAGGTTTCTTGGGCCTGGCGCCTTCAATTTCTATTGTTTGTGCCTGAGATACCTTATTGGTGGCCATAAATCCATATTTGGGATATATGGCAGGGTAGGTGTCTGTTTCGTTGTTGGAACTGATATTACGTGTTATGATGATGCCCATTGTTGCCACATCACCTGAAGGCTTGAATTTAAGACTCGAAAAAGGTATCCTCATCTCGACATACCAGCCTTTATCGTCACGCGTGGTTTTTACGTCCCAGAATGTATTCCAGCTTGTGTTTGTTGCTGTTTCGTGATTCCCTGACGCATCATTGGCAATACTATAATCAGTCCTTAATCCCGTTGGGGCAGTAAAGAATGCAAGGCCATTCTCATTGTCATTATATGTGTCGAGGATTATCCCGAATGCATCATAATCGAATAGCATTTCATCCCTCTTCTTTGTCACCGCAAAGATCCTGGATGCATCTTTCATAAAGAGTTTTGCACCCACCCAGAAAAATTCATTGTCATATCCTATCCTGACATCACTTTCTTCCGAAGGGCTGTTGTTGAAGTTCGGCCGGTGCATTACGAGCTGGAACTTATCAAGAGTAGTCCACCCCTGGTCATCAGGATACCCGTCAAAAACAACAGGTTCAGAAAGTCTTTTAATTTTCACCGCATCTTGTCCAAACAGAGTTATACTCTGACCCAGAAAGATAATTGAAAATAGAAGTGAAATGCATATCCTCTTCATAATGCTGATTTTATGTTTTTCCAAATATCAGCAGTAAGAAATAATCAGGGAAATTTTTTCAACGAAAGTGGCACCTTTATGAATGAACTGCTTAATCATTGAAAAAAAAGTTCCCTGTTTGTAGATCATTATGTAAATTCTCCGCTGACATGCGCCATCAATATTTTTCCAGCAGATCCAGAAGTTTTTTGTCGAGCTTATGGCCATACCAGTCGGTATATTCGATATCGGTCCGGCGTGAATCGAGGATACCGAAATCACCCCTGAAATTCCACAGGGCGTAACCTATGTTATTGCTTGTAAGGATATCAAGAATATCTCCGAACCATGCCAGGAATACCGGGTGAGGAGTTTTATTGTAACAACCGCCTTCTCCGCAATGGACGCCGACTCCCTTGTTGACAAGCTCTATCCAGGGCTTGTAGAATTCCTCCAGCTGTGCCCGGCCGAACTGTTTGCCATCTATAACTCCCGGCCATACCGGCATGGGAGCCTTTGAAGGGTCCTTCCATACCCATGACGCCTGGTAATGAGATACATAGTGTGGATAATATGCACGACAGCTCTGTGCGATATTTAGGTCGGCAAGTTCTGGTATCACATTGCTGCCGCCGCTGTTGCCGTCAGCCACAATCAGTCTGTCTTTATTTGACTTCCATATTACTTTTGATGCTTCCGATGCGATCTTCCTGTAAATTTCCCCCGGCACCGGACCTTTCTGTGCATACTGATCGTTCATATCCTCAATATATGCAGGCTCATTTAACAGGTCAAAACTCAGTTTCTTCTCTGAAATACCTTTATATCGTTCAGCCCACATTGCCCAGTGATTGTAAAATGCTTCCTGAGCATCGGCGTCTTTCCAGAGATTGAAAGGCTCATGGAATCCGGCGTTTATGCAATATCCCGGTCCGCGGTGAAGGTTAAGGCTGACATGAAGATTGTATTTGTTTGCCATAGTGATGAGCCTGTCGACCTCCTCAAGGGCAGCCGGATTGAAATTGCAGACCTCATCCTTCCTGATATCCCTTGTCCGGTCGAAAGAAAGATAACGAGGATATGCCATGGGTATCCTTACAAAGTCGAAACCCCAGTCGGCCATCCACTTCAGATCATCTTCAGTAGTACCTGATGAGGATGGATCCCTGGGTGGCTGGGGAGAAAAGAAATCAAGAAGGTTAAAGCCTTTCCACCTGGGAAGCTTGTTTTTCCCTTCGGGAAGGGGAGAGGAAAGAGCTTTCGTACCTGAAAGGCTAATTGCGGCTGCAGCCAGTGAAGTATTTCTTATAAATACACGGCGTCCGATCTTGTTTGTTTCCATTTTGAACAGGTTTAGTTATTATGCTTTGTTTTTTTCATCCTTGTAATTGTGACAGGTCCAATTAATCCTGATTCCCGCGGTTTCCATCCTGATGCATCGAAAATCCCGTCTTTTGTATTTTGCTTCAGTCTGGCAGCCATATTAACATTATAGAATTTTTTCCATGGGATATTGTTCCTGTCCATATATGCTATCCGGTTAGCCATAAGGTTCGAAACGTTTACGACAAGCGTGTTTACAGACTTAAGTTGCCGGACATCGAAAATAATTTTATATTCCGGACCGATCAATGTTCCAACTTTTACACCATTCAATGATACATTGGCGCTCTCGCAGACTTTACCGAGATCAAGGACCCATGCATCTGCCTTACCGGCTGGTTTATTGAAATTTATTGTATATCTGGCAGTTCCGGAAAAATTCTTCAGGTCTTCATTTCCCATATCTGTCCATGAGGCCAGACTGTTTACCTCCACAGGATCCGGCAAAACCGGACCACCTTCGGCAAATTCAATTTTCCATTTGCCATTAAGTTCAGTTTTCTGACCGATGTTTTCATAAAATGGATATTCTTTTCCCTTTATCTTTTTGTTGTATACATTTATTATCAGCGACTCATAAGGTAAGGCCTTTAGAAAAACCATTGTTCCGCCTTCCGCAGATTTCCTTGTAATTGCCAGTCCTGTTTTTTCATTCATCGGATTAAATATGGCTGCGGATATTCCCTTCGTTTTAAGGTTAATCCATCCTTCGAATTCCCTGTCGCTTTGATTTGTAACAAAATATACAATTCCCGACGGAGTCCTTCTTCTCGTAAATCCAAGTTGGCTGTCGGTCATAGTCTCTCTTTCAACATCTGCAAGAGAAAGTAAGTCTTCAAGACAGGAACCTTTCAGAATTACCCCTTTCCCATATGCAGCTTTCATTATTCCGATTTTTCCAGAATCGACAAAATGAATACTTTCCTTAAGCCTGTTGAAGAATGCCGTTTTTGCTTCCTTATCAGCCCAACCGGAAATGTTAGCAGGCAGATTACCATAAAAAATTATCCGTGCACCTTCAAAAGCCAGTTTCAGTATCTGTGCAAATGTCTCCGCAGGAATGTACTTACATTCAGGGACAACAATGGTCTTGTATTGATTGCCTTCCGTTTCCATGTATTCCCCGTCAAAGTAGGTTTGGGTTAACTGAAGGTCTGATATATAGTCATAACAATATCCTTTTTCAACCATGGCATCTGCGGCATTTTTAAAATGTGAACCGTCGAAAGCCGGGCTCAGGGCATCGAAGTGTTCCAGCATGCCTTTTCCGTAGAAAGCATATCTGTCGAAGATTGGAAAATAAAGGAGTACTTCATTGTCTGCACGGCCTGTCTGAAGGAATGACTGGGTATGTGCAATATAATTATTCAGTACTTTGAAGTCGTTCCAGAAAGGATTTGCCGGTGTAAATTCCACTGCCGCATAGAAAAGGAAACCCGGCCATGGCTCATTCTGAGGTGTAAAGCATGTTCCATGGTAAAAGACATGATTTATACCTGCCAGAAAGAACAGATCGACTGCTTTCTTTACATCCGAGAGGGATGAGACAAAATGTTCGTTAAGCCATGTGGCAGCTTCGCATGAAGCATATTGCTTGCCAGTAACATTTGCGGCCGATGATGCAAATTTGAATCTTGTTATTTCGTTGCCTTCGGTTTCGGGGATATCAGTTGCGGCATAAAGGTCGAGTATGTTCCCCGGCGATCCATGTGCCTGGTCACGGGTGGTTCGGCCCTGGCGATGAGCCCATTGAGTCCATGTGGTGGTGAATTTATCCCGGATAAGATCAGAAAGAGTCAGTCTGTAATCAGAAAGCACCCTCGCATTTTTATCAGGATCATCTTTCTGGAAAAGGGCAGGAAGGAAGCCCCTAAGGTCATAACCTCTTCGAAGGTAAAACTCACGGAACATATCGTTTGTCCAGTTTGCCTGGCCCCATGCATCATCAACCTCATAGGAGTCGTTGAAGTAACCCCTCAGATTTGTGAGATCATAACCTTTAAATACTTCATCAAAATGATTCAGATAATTCTTAATTGCTTTTCCGGAAAAATGATCAATCACATCGCCTTCCCCTCCGGGGCCTGCACGTTCAGCCATTTTACCGTGCCATCCCTCGAAAAGGCCATAAAGTGTCCATTTCCCTTCTCCTGCGATCCAGGCGACCTTACCCTCCGGGGTGACTTTCGAAGTAAGATCCACTATTTCCCCTTTATCGGAGTATGCAACAAGTGTTACAAGGGGAAGAGGCATTTCAAACCTTATCTGATCGAGTGCATAAAGCTGAAGATTTTCATTTTTTGCGATCGGATAACTGAGTTTTGATATATCAGGCCTTTCGCCGACAGGTCTGACAAGCGGCTGCTGGATGAATTCTATCTTTTCGGTGAGCGAATCACCGGCATTAAGTGACCAGGTTTTATAATTTATGTTCCTGCATGCATCATCAGGTTCGACCCATGGCCCTCCAAACGGCCAGCCTGAAGCATTTGCCAGATCTATACCCATGTCAAGCCTTCCTGCTTCTTTAAGTGTATGGGTGAACATTTCCATCCACTCAGGGGAAAGATAGTTTATGAACCTGTCTTCAAATCCCTTTACGCCATAAATTACAGCAATCTCCATGCCTCCGAGACCCGCTTCACTATATTTTTCCATTGCTGCTGTAAGATCGGGTTTATTTACAATGCTCCCGGGCCACCACCAGCGCGTCCAGGGCTTATTCTCCTTTGATACTGATGGCCACGTGATCTGCTGGGCAGTTACAGCCTCGCATATCAGAAGTACTAAAACTGCTAAACCTATTCGCATTTGTTATTTTTCATATTTCTATCTAAAGATATAATACATTTCCATTTTTTATAAGCTAACTTCACCCAATCTCTATAGCGTTTTAACGAAATTATTATTTATGGAAAATTCTGACATTCATCTTGCAAATGATACAGAGAAGGAGATTGCTGCTCATCTTTTTGCCGGATCAGAGCCATGGATTTCACTCGGGATTGGTATTGAACAGTGCAGACTAAACTGTTATGATCATGAATTCCAGCTTTATGTGTCATACTCAGACAATAGACCCGCTGGTGCTGTTCTAATAGATCCCAGAGGTGTTGCCGGTTCACCCTATATAAAATCCATTGCAGTATTCCCGGAGTTTCGCGGAAAAGGAATGGGTACCAGCCTGATTAAATTTGCTGAGGATATGTTCAGGGGAAAGGCAAGACATATATTCATATGTGTTTCCTCATTTAATAAAAGAGCAGAAAAACTTTATATGAATCTCGGTTTCCAGCTTGTTGGTGAGCTCAGGGATTATATTATCAATGGTGCATCGGAAATGCTTTTATGGAAGAAGCTGTGATAACAGAAACCAGAAGACGATGGAAAATTGTGGCAATACTATGTGCAACTGCTACTGCCGGATATATTTGTCGTGTCAATGTTTCGACGGCGGCGCCGTTACTTATGAAGGAATTTTCACTTTCGCAGATTGAAATGGGACGGATCTTCAGTGCTTTCCTGCTGGGTTATGCTTTGTTTCAGGTCCCTTCCGGCGCACTTGCCGACCGATATGGATCAAAAAGGGTACTTTCATTTGTTGCCTGGCTCTGGGTACTTTTTACAATTATTCAGACACTGACTGGTCTGGGACCGCTTAAGTCAGCAGCTTCAGCTATTACGGTTTTTATTATTTTCCGTTTTATTATGGGTATTGCAGCTGCTCCAACCTATCCAGGGTCGGCACAGGGTGTTTCAAAATGGATAGAACCTGAGTTCCAGGGGAGGGCAAATGGAATTGTTTTAGCATCTATTGGTATAGGATCGGCTATTGCTCCGCCACTAGTATCGAATATAATGGTTGTCATGGGATGGAGGACAGCACTTATTGGCTCTGCTTTGCCAGCACTTATCATTGCGCTTATCTGGACAAAGATCAAGGAGCCAGCTCCTATAAAGCAAGCAGTCGCTGATAAAACAGATTTTAAAGCGGATGATGCTGCCACGGGCCAAAACAGGATCAATTTACCTGGTTTCTGGCTTCTTACTTTGAGTTATACACTTCAGGGATATGTAGGTTATATTTTCGTAACCTGGTTTTACCTTTATCTGGTTCAGGAAAGGCATTTCAGTCTGCTTGGTGGTGCATGGATGAGCAGTCTGCCCTGGATCCTCTCATTAATTTCAATTCCCCTGGGAGGCTATATTTCTGACAGGCTTGCTGCCGCGAAGCCAGGTCCGATTTGGGGTAACAGATTGGTGCCAATCACGGGAATGGCACTGTCGGGGATTCTGATCTCGGCAGGTGCCCACACTTCAAGTGCAGTAGTGGCTGCAATAAGTCTGGCTTTTGCAACAGCACTTATACTGTGCGTTGAAGGTCCCTTCTGGGCAATGATGATGAAAATCGCGGGAAACAGGAGCGGCACTGCAGGAGGTATTATGAACATGGGCAGCAATTTAGGAGGGCTGATTTCACCTGCTCTCACCCCTGTAATAGCAAGCTGGATCGGATGGGAGAATGCGCTTCATGTTGCTGCAGGCCTGGCTGTCGCCGGAGCTTTGCTATGGCTTGGAATCAAGCCTCCGGTCAATTTACGGTAACCGGATAATAAATTTATCAGAACATCTCACTTGTTTTTGTTCCAGTCCGTTCCCGGTTTATAGAACATTACGGCTGAATCATTTATTATGATCTGGTAATTCTGTGTCAGCCTGAGTATTTCCGATGCTGCAAGAATGACTGGCCCGTACCCATGAGCTGCAGCAACGTTAACAGGGCGGTGATAGTAAAATGCCGGATCAAAAGCCATACCTGTACCGACACAAGTGCCTTCGACCTGACCCTTATCATTTACTTTGGTTTTTACAGCATTCCATCCCAGTACGGCAGCTGGCCCGAAAGCCTGGGCATCAAGCCATCCCTTGTTTATGCCGTGGGCAATACAATATGTAAAGATTGTTGTTGCCGATGTTTCAAGGTAGGAGTCGTTCCTGTCGATAAGCTGGTGCCAGAACCCTAACCCTGACTGATATCTGACTATGCCTTCAGCATGAAGGCGGTACTGTTCGAGAATATCTTTTCTGAGAGGATGGCTTTCCGGAAGAACATCGAGCAATTCTGTCATTGCAAGAATGGCCCATCCGTTGCATCTGCCCCAGTAAAATTCGGGATGCGGTTGCATTCCTTCTATCCAACCATGCATATAAAGGCCTGTTTCCTTATTGAACATCCTGCGGGAAAACTGGATTATCTGTCTGCAGGCATCATCAAAGTAATCCCTGTTTCCTGTAAGCTTTCCCATCCTGGCGAGAGCCGGTACACTCATATAGAGATCGTCGAGCCACAATGCATGGGGAAGGGGCCTGTTCCGTGCAAGGGTTCCGTCACCAAGCCTGAGCTGGTCACGTGTTATATAATTTATATAGGTATCTATGCAAGGCCGGAGATTCTTATCCCCGTTTATTTCAAATGTCTTTATCATGGCCGAGCACATTGAACCTGCATCATCCAGTGCCCGAGGGAAAAGGACAGATCTTACCGGGCTCTTTTCAATTAGTCCGGGATTTCCGGAATTACGGAAATAATTTGCCATTTCTCCGATGAGGCCGATACGTTTAAGAGTATATTCTTTATATCTGGCATCCCCGGTTATTTCAAAAGCAGAAAGCATGGCCCCGTACACCACACCCCATTCGTAGCTCACAAGCCTGAATACTCCCGGCTCAAATACGGCATCACCGGTAAGCTTCGACAGATCAGTTACAACGGCTCCGGTCTTTGAATCCTTAATCACAGGAGGTGTTGAAGCATCAACATAATTGTACAGCCTGTCGATAGTTGCAATTATTTCTTTCTGACCAGGTGCGCCGTAAGGAACAGGATAGTCAGGCTGCAATGCATGCAAAGGAGTATTGGTATCGGTGATCTTTTGCGGGACATTCTGTGAAATGGCAGCATTGGTTGTTAAGATCGCCGCGATAAGCAGTCCGGTAAGGTTTCTTTTCATTTTAAATTTTTAAGAATATTTTCTTTTTATAGAGAATATACAGGAATACCCATCCGACAGCCGTAACACCTATACCTTCAATCAAGGGGGTCCATGTTTCAGGAAGTACTGCACTAAATCCGCCAAAGAAGAATTTTGCAGCGCGGTCGAAATTGATTATCCTGTTTGCGAGATAAATTGTTATAGGATTCAGTCCTATCACAACAAAGAAGAAAGCCCATTTCCTGTAATTCCAGACATCAATTATGAGATAGAATATTGTGAAAAGAAGAAGGCTCAATCCTCCGACCCAGCATACAAAAGAACTGCTCCACAGGTTTTTATTTATGGGAAAGACAAGGTTCCATATTTTCCCGATTATCATCAGGGCCACCGCGGCAGTTGCCATAATAAGTACCTTTTTAAGCAGTTTGTCATTCAGGTATTTTGACAAAAGGAATTCACCTGTGAACATACCCAGCAGGGCAGTGGATATTGCAGGAATAGTACTGAAGATACCTTCCGGATCGTGGTTTCCCCTGTAAAGCCTTCCGGGCATTATTAGCCTGTCAATATGGCTTGCAAGGTTGCCTGTCTGTGAAAAAGGATCTGTTGATCCAAGGTCGTGGGCCGGGAAAAGAATGAACAAAATCCAGTAAACAATCAGAAGTCCCCAGAACCATACAATCCGGTATATAAGTTTGGTGTTCATGAAGATAAGGGCAGCGAACATCCAGGCAAGGCCTATACGTCCGAGAACGCTGCCATACCTTAACTCCCCGAGGTTGAACCTGACGCCATTATTATAAAGTATACCGAGAACAACAAGAATAACCCCTCTGAAAATGACATGCTTGTATATCGATATCCTGGTGTCGTTATTTGCTGTCCTCTTTGCATATGAGAAAGGGAAAGAGATTCCTGCGATGAACAGGAACAGCGGGAAAATCATATCGTAAAATACAAAGCCATGCCATTGAACATGTTCAAGCTGAGTTGCCCACCATTTCAGCACTGGCCATCCAGTGAGTGTTGCCAGTCCGGCGAAAATTGCTTCTCCCCCCATGATCCAGAACATGTCGAATCCGCGAAGCGCATCGAGAGAAAGTAATCTTTTTGTTTGTGATTTTTTAACTTCTTCCATATAAATTGTTTTTCATTCTTATTCTGAATAATTCCTTAGTCAAATATATAAAAATCAAAAGTCACTGATATTACTCTAAAAATCTATTATTTTCGAAGTAATTATTGGATAATTAAGCTGCCGGGTGCTGGTTGCAGGGTGGACCAGCACCCCGTACCCGGCAACGGGCACCAATTTTCGAATCCTTAACAAACACATAGAAGAGAATGTTATCAGTAAAACACCTCAAATCATTTTTGTATGCTCTTGTCGCAGCCTTACCTTTATGTCTTTACTCACAGCCTTCAATGATACATTTAAGCGTGAAATCATCAGAAAAAAAAGGAAAGGCAGCTCCGGTGACTGTTACATGGAGTTCAGCGAACACTGCTGACATCCAGTATGTGGTTTTCGGAACAAAGGCTGATCATGGCAAAAAAATCGAAGCTGAAACAGCCGGGTTCAACGGCACCTCTGTTTACAAAGCAGAGATTGACAGGCTCATACCCGGGAAGAAATACTATTATAAATGCGGATCGGATGCAACAGGGTGGAGCAAAGTTTATTCTTTCACTTCTGAACCAAGAAACGGTAGTTTCAGAGTGGCTGTTATAGGTGATACACAGGACAATACAAACAATGAGGAATTTGTAAAAACTTCTGCGGTGATAAATTCCGTAAGTGATTATGATCCTGCGATAACTTTACATATGGGCGACATTGTGAATGATGGTTCCATGACGGCAAGCTGGATAGGATTTCTAAGCGTATCACAGGATCTGAATGCTGAGTCACCCCTTATGCCAGTTTTAGGGAATCATGACGTGAACAATGAGCAAGGGGATAATTTTCAAGAGCCATATCAGGATTTCTATGATCTTTTCAATCTGCCAGGCGATGAGGTGAATTATTCCTTTACATATGGCAGGGTCCGTTTTATCGGTGTCTTTTCAGGATGGGCCCAGGGTGCAGAACCACTTGGTGCAGTAAAATACAAGCAGGGGTCACCAGAATATAACTGGCTAGAGAGTGAACTCACAAAAGCTGAAAATGATCCTGGGGTAAACTGGATAATCATTTGGATGCACTATCCTGTAAATTCATTCGGATGGAGCAATATAAAAGCATGGAAGGATAATATCCTCCCATTACTTGAAAAACATCGTGTCGACCTTTGCCTTGCAGGCCACAGGCATGTTTATGAACGTCACCTGCAGATGAAAGACAGGAAAATTGCCGGGAAAAATACTTCGAATTCAATATCGGCAAGGGAGGGAACTGTTTTTATAACAAACGGGACAGCAGGGGGCAATCCCACAGCGCCCGGAGGGAAGGAGATCCCGACAATTGCCTTTACTCCTGAAAAGTCAATGTACTGTTATGCAATAATGGATATTAATCCCGGGTCAATAAAATATCAGGTTTTCGATACTGATAAGAACCTGATCGATAGTTTTATACTTGACAGACAGAAGTAAGAGAACATGGATATGCTATCATGTCTCTTACACTTTGATAAATGTTTTCCTGAAATTTTTTAACGTCGGCCATTCATTTTTTACAGCATCCCGGAATTTGATAAAAAAACCTAAAAGGACAATTTTTCTCTGAACAAATTTGTAACAATATTGTAACATATATTATTTTAGCATTTCCAGATTTAAGATGTGGATTTGATTTTTTTACTAACCAAACCAAAAACTCTATGAAAAACGTTCTGATGATTTTGTTGTTTCTGGCATCAACGTCGGTTTTCGCCCAGCGGGTAACTGTTACTGGTACAGTTACTGATGCAGGCGGGAATCCTTTGCCGGGAGCAACAGTGCAGGTAAAAGGCTCGACCATTGGCAGCCTTACCGATCCTGAAGGTAAATATTCCATTACGGTTGCCGGACCTGATGCAACACTTGTATTTTCATTTGTGGGCTATAATCCCAGAGAAGTGCAGGTATTAAATCAGACGGTAATAAACATGGTCCTTATGGAAAATGTTAAGGGACTTGAAGAGGTAGTTGTGGTAGGATATGGTACTCAGAAAAAACTGAACCTTACTGCTGCAGTCGACCAGGTGACAAATGAAACTCTCGAGAACAGACCTGTTCCAAACGTTTCGCAGGGACTCCAGGGGGTATTGCCAAACCTGAATATAAGGTTGCTTGATGGGAAACCGATTCAGGCTCCAAGTTTTAATATCAGGGGAACAACTTCAATTGGTCAGGGTGGTAACGCCCTGGTTCTTATTGATGGAGTAGAAGGCGATCCAAGTCTTCTGAACCCTAATGATATCGAAAGCGTTTCAATGCTTAAGGATGCTGCTGCAGCATCAATTTATGGTGCAAGAGGTGTATTTGGAGTTGTCCTTATTACTACCAAAAATCCTACAAAAGGTAAGACCAGTATCACCTTTACCTCGAATACTGCAAACAAAAGGCCGGTTGCTGTTCCTAATTTTGTTACAGATGGCTACACCTGGGTCAGAATGTTCACGGAAGCCTTTGTCAACGGTGACGGTTCGTTCCCTCAGAATATAAACAAAACGCTTAAGGTATCCCAGGCCTACCTTGATGAGTTTAAAAGAAGAGTCGAATCCGGAGAACCTTATAATACCGTTGATATAGATCCTGTTACGGGAGAATATGTCTATTACGGTAGCACTGATTTCTACGCCGAACTATATAATAAATCCCTGATGGCCTACGATAATAATCTTTCAATTTCCGGAAGCGGTGATAAAACCAATTATCTGATTTCAGGCCGTTATCTAAGGCAGGACGGACTATTTCGTTATAATACTGATGATTATAACATGAAAAACTTTCGTGCCAAAGGTTCAATTCAGGTTTTCCCGTGGCTGACAATAGACAATAATACAGATTATTCCCAGATGCAGTATCATAATCCGATGAACGTCGGAGAAGGCAGTGGTATCTGGCGTAACATTGCCGATGAGGGACATCCGAATGGAACCATGTTCAATCCCGACGGGACACTTACAATGGTCGCGGTATATAATGTGGGTGATCTATGGTATGGCAAGAATGGTATTGATACCAAGAAAGGCATATTTAAGAATACTACCGGGCTTACTGCCAGTTTCCTTGATGATAAAATAAGGGTAAAAGGTGACTTTACATTCCTGAATACAAATAACGATTATAAAAGGAAGCGTGTCCAGGTGCCATACAGCAATAAACCTGGTGTGATTGCATATGTTGGGACAACAACCAATGATATTGCCCAGGAAAAGGCCGAAACACAATATCTGGCAACAAATATTTATGCCGAATATGAAAATACATTTAATGATACTCATTATCTTAAATTCATGCTTGGATATAATTACGAGCAGTCGACTTATCAGCGCCTGTCAGCACAGAGGAATGGTATAATCTATGAGGATGCCACCGACCTTAACCTTGCTCTTGGTCAGTCAATTACAACAGGTGGCGGTTGGGAGAAATGGCTGATTATCGGAGGATTTTCGAGGTTAAATTATTCATATAAAGACAGATATCTTCTTGAAGTCAATGCCCGGTATGACGGTTCTTCCAAATTCCCGGCCAACCAGAGGTTTGCACTTTTCCCATCAGTGTCGGGAGGATGGCGTATTTCCAAGGAAGCTTTCTGGAACGTATCCCCAAGACTCATTTCTAACCTTAAGCTCAGAGTTTCCTACGGTTCACTGGGCAATGGTAACATAAGTTCTTACATTTATCAGGAGCAGTTCAGTATTGCCCAGTCTTCATTTATACTCGGAGGCATCAGGCCACAGTATACAAGCAGGCCAAGTGTTCTTCCCGACGGACTTACTTGGGAAACTTCGACAACAAGCGATTTTGGTCTCGACTTTTCAATGTTGTCTGACAGATTGAATTTTGTCGGCGACTACTATATCAGAAATACGACTGATATGTTTACTATTGGTCTGACCCTCCCGGCTGTTTTTGGTGCAACACCGCCTAAAGGCAACTACGCAGACCTCAAGACTAAAGGATGGGAGATCTCAATCTCATGGAGGGATAAGTTCAATGTTGCCTCAAAACCCCTCAACTATGATGTCAGATTCACCCTTGCTGATAATAAGTCTACTATCACAAGGTACAACAATCCCGACAAGCTTCTTTCAGACTATTATGAAGGTCAGGTGATAGGTGAAATATGGGGTTATACCACCGAAGGATTTTTCATCGATCAGGCTGATGTAGATTCACATGCAAAACAGAGCCCGCAGATGAGAGCTTCTCCCACCAACCTTTGGTTTCCCGGCGATATTAAACTACTTGATGCTAACAAAGACGGATTCGTAAATATCGGAACAAACAGGGTATCTGACCCGGGTGACAGAAAGATCATTGGAAACAGATCACCCCGATATACATTCGGGCTGAATCTTGGTGCCGACTGGAATAATTTCTTCTTTTCTGCCTTCCTGATGGGTGTCGGTAAACAGCAATGGTATCCGAGCACTGAATCTGAAATCTTCTGGGGACAATATAACAGGCCTTACAATAATATACCTGTTTTTCACCTTGGAAATATGTGGACCCCTGAAAATACTGACGCTTACTTTCCGAGAACGATGTCGCGTGCAGCCTCAAACGCTACTACCAGAGAGCTTGGAGTTGCCCAGACAAAATATCTTCAGAATGTGGCTTATATAAAACTCAGGAATATCCAGCTGGGGTATAATCTTCCTCAGCAGTTCGCATCTAAAATACATGCCAGCGCGATGCAGGTTTATGTTTCCGGAGAAGATCTCTGGACCTATTCTCCACTTTACAAGATCGTTGGAAGAGGACATATTGATGTAGAGAATACGGGGCCATCGGATCAGATGTTCACCTCAAGTAACGCAGGCGACGGATATAACTATCCAATGCTAAAAAGCGTTTCATTTGGCTTAAGCGTTACATTTTAACCAATTTAAAGTATTACAGACATGAAAAAACAATATTTGTGGTTTATCCTTATAGGTCTTATGCTTGCAGGTTGTGAGCTTGAACAGATACCGGTATCCACCACGTCAAAATCAGCTGTATTCGGAAGTGAGAGCGGATTAAAACTTTATGCAAACTCTTTTTATTCAATACTTCCGCAGGGGAATACACGCCAGGATGCAATGTCAGATTATCTGGCTGTAAAAACCGTTCCCACATTTGTTCAGGAGAATGCATTCGCACCTACCCTGAGTTCGGGATGGGCCTGGGGTGATCTCAGAAATATCAATTATTTCATTGTTAATAACACAGATCCCAAAGTGCCTGAAAGTGTACGTAAAAACTATATGGGCATCGCGAGATTCTTCAGGGCCTATTTCTACTTCAACAAAGTAATCAGATTCGGTAATGTTCCGTGGATAAGCAAGCCTCTTGATGTTTCTGATCCTAAGCTTTATGGAGGTCGTGATAACAGAACCGTTGTAATGGATTCAGTTTTGGCCGACATAAATTATGCATGCGAAAACATTAGCACAACCAACGACAACACCAGGAGCCTTGTTACAAAATGGGTGGCATATGCCTTTAAATCAAGGATGTGTCTCTTTGAAGGAACATTCAGGAAATACCATACTGAGCTTGGACTTACATCGTCAGCAAATACCTGGCTGGATGAAGCAGCCATTGCGGCGAAGAAGGTAATTGATGAGGGAGGATATTCACTGAATACATCCGGGGGTCTCGGGAAATCTTACAGACAGGTATTCATCAATCCTTCTCCTTTAGGAAATGAAGTGCTTCTTGCGTCTGTAATGGATCTTGCCCTGAATAAACTCCACGATGCCAACTGGTACTGGACAAGTGGTACATACGGAGATAAAGCGAGCTTTATCAGGTCGTTCATTAACACCTACCTTAAACTCGACGGAACTCCTTTTACCAGCACGGCAGGTTACGAAACAATGACTTTTATGGAAGAGGTGAAAGACAGGGACCTTCGTCTGAAACAGACAATCAGGCTTGGAGATTATAAAAGGATCAGCGGTGGTGTAGAAATCCCGGGTCCCCCTGTATTCAGTTATACATTTACTGGTTATCAACCAATAAAATGGGCTCTTGATGACATGTATTATGATACAAGGGACCTCAACATAAATTCGATCGCCCTCTTCCGTTATGCAGAGGTTTTACTTAACTATGCAGAAGCTAAAGCTGAACTTGGTACTCTTACAGATGCTGACTGGGCTGCCACGATAGGTCAGTTACGTGCAAGGGGCGGCATTACTAATGGTCTGACAACAAAACCTACTGACATAGATCAATATCTGCAATCAGTTTACTTCCCTGATATTACTGACCCTGTAATCCTGGAAGTAAGGAGAGAAAGAGGCATTGAACTGTGTCTTGAAGGATTCCGCTTCCCTGATATTCTGAGATGGAAAAGAGGAGAGCTAATGAATATGGAATGGAACGGATTTTATGTTCCTCAACTCGTTACACCTCTTGACCTTAATGAAGATGGCATCCTGGATGTTGCATTTTACCAGGGAACCAAACCATCCCCGGCCGTTTCAGGAGTTACCTATGTAGATGTATCCCCGACAGTTGGAGGAAAAACCAATCCGATGCTTCTTAAAAATAATACATCCGGCGAACTTACGTGGATGAATAATATTAAAAGGAAATGGGAAGATAAGATGTATTATTATCCCATTCCCCAGACTGATCTTATTACAAACCCGAATCTTGGCCAGAATCCGGGTTGGTAGCATTATGATCAGGTTATAGAATATTTAACCGCAAAGGTCGTGAGCAATCGTAGGTTACTTACGCATCTTTGCGGTTACTTTTTACAAAAAAGAATATAATGAAAAACATACGACAAATTACAATCCTGACATCTCTTCTGGTGATTTTTTATCTGACAGGCTTCAATGCTTCAGGCCAATCAAAGAAGGAAACTCCTTTCAATATTATTACCTACAATATAAGAATGAATACTCCTGATGATGGTGATAATGCATGGCCCCTGAGGAAGGAAAAAGTAGCCGGTCTTCTGAAATTCCATGAAGCAGATATCTTCAATGTTCAGGAAGCATTGCCTGAACAGATGGATGATCTTGTGAATATGTTCCCGGATTTCGATCATGTTGGTGTTGGACGTGATGATGGTAAGCGGGCCGGGGAGCATATGGCGATTTTTTACAACAAAAAGAGATTCACTAAAATTGAGGACGGAATGTTCTGGCTCAGCGAAACACCCGATAAACCGGGGATGGGATGGGATGCCGCCTGCAACAGAACATGCACCTGGATTAAACTAAAGGATAATATTACAGGTAAAAAGTTCTTTATTCTTGACACCCATCTTGATCACAGAGGGAATAAAGCACGTGAAGAGGGAGCTAAACTTATTATCAGCAGGATTGCTGAAATAAACAAGGAAAATCTGCCTTTAATACTGACAGGTGATTTTAATCTGGTTAAAGATTCAGCTCCGATCCAGTCGATATTGAAGGTATTGTCGGATGCACGTGATAAATCGGTCACCAAACCTTACGGCCCGGAAGGCACAAGCGGAGGCTTTGCGGTAAAAGCAAAATCAAGGACAATAGATTTTATTTTTATAAATCAGAAAGTTAAGGTACTCCGCCATGGCGTCCTATCCGATTCATTTAATATGTTTTATCCTTCCGACCATCTTCCGGTTCTTGCTGAGGTACAGCTTATCTGACAAGTTTCATTCGCTAAGTATTTATAGAATAATAAAGGCTCCTTTTAGCCTATGGCAAAAGGAGCTTTTCTATTTCCTTCCAGTTATTCACTCTCCTGTGCCGTGTATCTGAAACAAGCATATTTGGCGGCTGTGTGAACATAAGGGTTTCCCCCCTGAAATGATCGAGGTTCTTGAAATGATCGTCTATCATTATATCTGCTTCAATGATACTTTTATCCCCGCAAAATACTGTATTCTGCCAGCCGATGAACGGGAAATGCTCATCCAGCCAAAGCTGCTTGTCGGTAAGTGCATGTGGAAATTCCGTAGCTAATGAGACAACAAGTATCCTGTAATGCTCCTTAAGTTTCAAAAGTGCTTCCCGGCTTCCCTTCATCACGGGAAGATGCCTGAAAAATCCCGGGGTGGTTACCCAGAGTCGTTGATTCTCAAATGCTTCAGCTTCAAGCTTGCCAGCTATATCTTCCATTGACAACCTTTGTCCGGTCTCTCTCTCATGAATCTCAAAAAACCTGGCGTATACATCAGCCAGAACTCCATCCATATCTACCAGAATCCTCTTTCTCATCTTTATTTTGTTTGTAATCTAGCTGTCATAAACTTCCAGGTTATTTTTCCAATATTATCAGGCTTCCCTTCTTCTGCAGCCGAAACCGATCCGCTAAGTTTACCCTTTTTATCCTTTACCACATTTAGTTCACGCCATGAATATATGCCTTTTTCATAATCATAAGTCACTCCGTCATCATCATAAAGCAAATAACTGCCTGGGGCGGTCCCATAGTGCCTTATCTCCAGGTCAAATTTTTCACCTGCTCCCGGAGCATGCAATGAAGGCTTCATCATCGGTATTATGCCTCCGTCCTTTACATATACAGGTATGACCGACAGACCGGGAGTCACCGTAATTACCTCTCCTTCACCGGCAAATTCTCCTGTATAAAAGTCGAACCATTTCCCATGGGGAAGGACAACTGTGCGGAATTTCTGACCTGCAAACAGTGGAGCTATCAAAAGGTATTCACCCGTCATATACTGGTCCTTTATTTCTTTTACAACAGCTTCGCCGTAAGGATTTTCTTCCTGATCAGAGCTACGTAATTCTGTTGTTGTCTTAAAATCGAATCCTGGTTCAAGATTCATTCCGCGGAAAGGAGGTGTGCCCTCAAAATGATACTTTGCAAATTCTGAGTACAGATATGGCATAAGTTCCATTCTGAGCAATGCATATCTTTTAATATCATCCTCTACTTCCGGGAAGGACCATGGTTTGGTGCCGCTTGACCATGCATTTATCATGGCCATGGGAGAGAAGCATACTGTCTGGAATCTTCTTAGCCACTCTTCAGCCGTCCTGGAACTGCGTACTTCAGGAGTCCACAGCACACCTGAATACCCGCTGTTGATAAGCGCCGTTATAAAATCTTCATGACTGTAGTAATCGTTATAGATCACATACGGGAAAGATGAACCTCCTCCGTTTGATGCCCTGACAAGACCCCAGGTTCTACGGTTATGCCGGCGGAAAAGGTCCATTGTCATCCTCTGAAGCAAAAGTCCGTATGTCTGTCTGAGTTGTGCGGCAGTTTTACCTGATGGAAAAGTCGCGACATCCGGCCACAACCAGTTGTCATATCCGTCGCATTCGTCAATTTTATAACCGCTTATACCGATATTTATCTGTTTTTCATTAATATGATCCTTAAATATTTCCATTGCTTCCGGGATTGTAAGGTCAGGAACAACACCCCCCCACACTGTATGTGAACCTGTGAACGGCAAAATCTTTTTGTATAACGACGATCTTGATGAAATATACGGGTTTGTCCAGAGGTTAAGCCTGATTTTCATTTCATCCATGGTCCTGATAAATGCCTGAGGATCGGGATATCGTATCGTATCCCATTCAAGGGTACATGGGTATGATCGGCTTTGCCAGCCGGGTTCAAGTCCTATAAAATCGAGTGGGAATCCTCTGTTTTCAAACTCTTTTGCCTCACCTTCCACCTGGGAGGAGGTATAGAGAGTTGGCACGCGTTGAGTGAATCCTAGTCCCCAACGCGGAGGGAGCGGGCCTCCTCCTGAGTACAGGATAAATCTTCTGACTGCATCAAGAATTGAAGGACCGGCAAATATGTAAATTTCCGCACCGCCTTCAGGAACAAGTATTTCAACAGCATCTGAATAAGGCTGGGCACTCCAGTTCCTGTCAGTATTACGGTCTTTCTCCTGCGGGGCATCAGGACTGTTTTTTCTTACGCCTGTACCCGCATAAACCTTTATATATTCTGAACTGTTTATAAATACTCCATAACCCAGGTCGGAAACATAAAACGGGACGGGAGCATGAGTCCTTCCGTCATCTGTTCCTCCATAATGATCAACATGAAGCTCCATT
>Ga0172375_10002574_pt1 | contig 28178 bp, 28 predicted proteins | sample LakKiv1m_FD_114537 | JGI IMG/M metagenome (GOLD analysis project Ga0172375, IMG submission 114537) | Freshwater microbial communities from Kabuno Bay, South-Kivu, Congo - kab_092012_11.1m | ecosystem: Environmental > Aquatic > Freshwater > Lake | place: Democratic Republic of the Congo... | reverse complement strand
AAGGCGTCTACTGTAAATACTGCTCTTTTCGCATGATCTGTCCTGCTTGGGAACAATAGATTGTATAATAATGTAATATTTTATGACCAAAGCGCATTTTTTCCACCGTTTTAGTGAAATGCTTGTGCCTTTGATGACCTGGGGGCTGATTACTTTTCCTATTTGGATGTCACCTTTTCATCCGGCAATTGTGGCTTATTTCATTATTACTTTTGACCTCTATTTTTTTTACAAGTCAATTACAAACGCTATTTACGCGACGATTTCTTACCAAAAAATTCTGAACTTTTCCCGTGTCGATTTTGCTAAAAAACTTGAAAAAATTAAAAGGGCACCGGAAATTAAACATTTTATTATTATTCCTAATTACAAAGAACCGCTTTACAAAATTGAAGAAACCATTACCACTTTTATAAAAAATGACTTTCCTTACAAAAATCTTTTTCTGGTTTTGGCTTTTGAAAAAAGAGAAACAGAGGCGGAAGAAAAAGCTAAAATTTTAATGCAAAAATATTCGCCATATTTTTGCAAAATTATTGTTGCTTATCATGAGTTAAAATCAAACGAAATTATTGGCAAAGCCAGTAATCAAACTTTTGCGGCAAAAATTGTCTCTCAATATACGGCAGAAAATAAGATTACTCCTGAAAATACTTTAATCACTATTTGCGATGCCGACAGCCATTTGCCAAAAAATTATTTTTCTTATTTGACTTACGAATATCTGAATGATAAAGATCGTCTCTACCATTTTTTCTGGGCGCCGGTACTTTTATATAATAACTTCTGGCAAGTACCTTTTTTTGTCAGAATTCAGTCGACTTTATCATCGATCCTGCGACTTTCTCTGCTTTCACAAAAAGAAAATTTGATCCAAATTTCAACTTATTCGACCAACCTCTGGCTGCTGCAACAAATTAATTACTGGGACGTAGATATTATTCCGGAAGACTGGCATGTTTACTTCCAAACATTTTTTACTTTTGGCAATAAAGTTAAAACTCTTCCTCTTTACACAGTGGTAACTTGCGATGCGGTTTATTCGGGAAAATTAGTAAAAACTTTGGCTAATCGTTATGAGCAGGAAAAACGCTGGGCGTGGGGCGTATCGGATGTCAGTTATACTTTAAAAAAATTGTTTACGACACCGCATATTGGTTTTTTTACTAAATTAAAAAAAATAATTTTTTTGGCAGAAGGGCATTTGCTTTGGCCGACTTCTTTTTTTATTTTAACGATCAGTGCTTCGATTCCGCCGCTGATTAATCCTGTTTTCAAAAGAACAGTTTTAGGATATTTGCTTCCTCAGCTTTCCGGATTGATTTTGACTTTGGCGTCATCGATGTTGCTTTTATATACTTATCTTGACATTAAAGTCCGTCAAAAAGTAAAGATGAAGTTTAAACTTACTTCTTTGCCTTTTATTTTTATCCAGTGGTATTTTTTGCCCTTAGTCTCCTTTCTGTTTTCTTCATTGCCAGCCCTTGACGCCCATACGCGATTATTGTTTAATAAAAAAATCGAGTACAAAGTTACAGAGAAAGTATAATTAATTGTCATCCTGAACTTGTTTCAGGATCTATTTATGTTAAATTTTTTATTTACCAAAACACCACTTTTATATTTTTATCAAAGCCTGTGGCGCGACGAGGCTTTTTCTTTTGTTTTGGCGCAAAAAAATATGGGGGAACTTTTGGTAGCGACAGCCAAAGATTTTAACCCGCCGCTTTATTATCTACTGCTAAAATTCTGGATTTTGTTTTTTGGAAAATCGGAGGTGGCTTTAAGAAGTTTGTCGTTGATCTTTTTTTGGCTGATGATTTATGTAGCCTATTTATTATTGACGCATATTTTTAAATATTCTTGGAAAAAAAGTTATTTTTACCTGTTGCTTTTGATTGTTAATCCTCTTTTGGTTTATTATGCGTTTGAAACAAGGATGTATAGTTTATTGGCCTTTCTGACGACTTTGTCTTTTTATGCTTTATTTGCTAAAAAAAGACAATTGTATATTGTTGCCGCAGTTGCCGGATTATATACCCATTATTTTTTTGCTTTTGTAATTTTAGGACAACTGATTTATTTACTGTTAACGAATAAACAAAAAGTCTGGAAGAAATATGTCCAAAAATATTTAATTATCAGTGGCTGTTTTTTACCTTGGTTAGTTTTTTGTTTAATTAATAAAGATCTTCAGACTACTAGCAGTTTTTGGATTTTAAAAAAAACCTTACCTAGTTTTATTGATTTGCCAGGAGTGATTTACACTGGTTATGAAAAAAGCTTTTTGTTTTTTCAAAAACAGATTACGTTTTTGTCTTTAGCCTTAATTTTGATTATCTTTTTTGCTTTGTTGAAAAATTATTTTTTCAAAAAAAAATTACCAGCTTTTGTTTTAGGTTTGATTATTTGGGGAATTTTGATACCGGTTTTGGTTTTATTGATTTCTTATTTTAAACCGATTTTTCTACCGCGTTATTTGATTTTCGCGACAGTCGGATTATTACTTTTATTGATTTATTCACTGGATCAGTTTAATTTTTTCTTAAAGATAATCATTTTAATTCCGCTTTTTCTGGTGACATTTAATTACCACCAACTGCTGCTTAAGGAAAGAAAAAAAGATAATCTAAGAAGAGTTTTTTCCGAAATCAAACATCTGGCAAAAAAAGATGATCTGCTTTTGGTAACAAACGAACTGGATTACTTTACGGCAGAGTATTATTTTGACACGAACCGGGTCTTTATTTATGGAAAAACTTATGAGGAGATTCCGGCTTTTGTGGGTAAAGTTTTAATTCCTGAAGAAAAAATTATTACAAAATTTCCCCGCTATCCGCAAAAGGCTTTTATCCTTGGTCAGGACTATTCTTACTCAATCCAAGCGGAGTTTTAGCATCTATACTTCGTTTTTTTTAGATTGACTCTAAAATCTAAAAACAAATAATGTCGTTTATAATTCATGGAAACCTAAACTTCCTTATGGGAATATTTTTATAGTGAGAAAACAAATTGTTTACTCTTACAATCTTAAAAGAGGAGAATTTTTCTTGTCGAGAAATAACCGAATTATGTATATTTATAAAACGAAATTGAGTTCAATTATTACTGAAATTATTTGTGTTTCTTTGGAAGTAAAAGTAAATAAAGAATGGATCACAATTATTTTTTATGATAGCAGTCATCAAGGTAGATTACACAGGCATACAAAAATATTTATTAATAATGATCTTGATGTTGTCGATTATCAAGGTGTAAAACAAAAAGGAAACCAAAAAGCATTGTTAACTTGGGCAATTAATGATTTAAAAAATAATTATTTGTTTTATAAGAAAAAATTCATTAAAAGAAATAAAGATTTGCTGAAAAATATTAATATCGAAAAATACTAATTTAATTATTATTAATTTACTATAATATAAATATGACTAAGCAAAAACAGGAAGAAAAAAATCTTCAACTTATTCAAAAATTAGCGGATTATATCGCTGATAATCCAAAAATGTTAAAAAAATATTCTAACTCTTCTTATGTTGTTTTTTCTTATAAAGATCAAGATCTTAATGAGTTGAATAAAGAATTACTTTCTGAATTAAAAGAAGAGGGAAAAAATGTGATTAAAGCCCAAGAAACCAACCAGCTTAAACAACCCTGGAAGTTTTATCGGGTTGGATAATTAGTTTTTCCTTTTTTACCTTTGGCCACTCTTTAACCTCAATTTCTCTTTTCATCGCTTCTTGTAAAGTCAGAAATTCTTCAAAATAAACCATTTTTACTGGAGTTTTTCCGCGCAAATATTTTGCAGATTTATTTTTATCAAAATTATGTTCGCGAAGTCTTCTTTCCAAATTATTCGTCTACCTACATTTTACAGCCCTATTTCGGCGGCAATTTTCTGCATCGATAACAAACAAATTTCAATAAATTTTTCCACCGGCATATTAAGACCTTCAGGATTACTGCACATCGCCACTTCATCGCGCCGCGTACCTGCGGCAAACCTTGGTTCTTTCTTAAATCTTTTTACAACTGAGGATAATTTTACATCTGCCAGTTTTCTGGACGGATAAACAAAGGCGACAGCCATAATCAGCCCGGTCAAACTGTCGGCACAGAAAATCGCCCACTGGGCTTTTGTTTTTTTCTCCACACCACTGCATGCCGCATGCGCTAATACAACTTGATGAACAGCATCGGAAATCTTTAAATCATATTTGGCTAAAGCTTCCAAAGTTTTTTGCGGGTGCAGTTCTTTGAATTCGCCGCCAAAATCAATGTCGTGGATCAAACCAGCCAACATCCAATCGTCTTTCGGAAGTTCGTCAGGACCCAACTGTCCGGCTGACTGAAAATAATCATAAAGCCCGCCCATGCAGGCTTCAAGTGCAAGAGAATGGTTGACGATATTCGGATCAAGCTGTGACTTAAGAGCCTCCAAATATTTTTGTCGATTGTTTATCATGTTGAAATTATAATAAATTTTTAATTTAAATTAAAACTATTTTTTAATAAGCGCTTCTTTTTTTGCTTTTGGCCATTTTTTTATTTGAATTTCTCTTTTCATCGCCTCCTGCAACGTAGAATATGTTTCAAAGTAAGCAAGTTTCACTGGAGTTTTTCCTCTCAAATATTTTGCAGATTTATTTTTATTGAAGTTATGTTCATAAACTCTTCTTTGAAGATTATTTGTTTGACCACAATATAAAGAATTATCAGAACAGCGGAGAATGTAGAAATAATAAGTCATAAAACATAAGAATTTCTGATCCGAAAGTACCTTTCGGAAAGAAATTCTAATGGTTGCCCAACCTGGATTTGAACCAGGATTAGATGATTCAGAGTCATCTGTCCTACCGTTAGACGATCGGGCAAAACCGCAGTGAATGAATATATTTTAAACGTTTATCTCCAATTCATCAAGTAGAGAAGGGCATGCCCCGTCTCTGCATTTCCAAACGTGGTATGATTAATACTATGCAAAATCGTAATCAGACGCTTGATTTACTGCGGGGAATCGGCATCATCATCATGGTAATCACCCACTGTTTTTCCTATTACTTAAAAAACAAATTCGTTTTTTTCCTCTGGGACTGGAGTCACTTTGTCGTCGTTACCTTTGTCTTTGTTTCCGGTTATTTGTTTTTCAAAAAAAGCCAGCAAATTACCGGCGGGTTTTTTAATTATTTTAAAAAAAGAATTTGGAGATTACTTGCGCCTTACTATATTTTTTTGATCTTTATGCTGGGAGTAATCTGGTTTTTTGAACCAAAAAATATTACCCTTTCTTTTATTTTGCAAAATCTAACTTTAACTGGAGGTATCGACATTAACTGGTTGACCATTCTTTTTATTTATTTTGTTTTTATCAATCCTTTAATTCTTTATCTTTCCCAAAAAAAATGGGCTTTTTATTTATATTTTTTACTGAGCTTAGGAGCGGCAATTTTATTTTTATTTTATTATCCCAACCCCCAGTATAAATTGGTGATGTGGCTGCCTTGGTCACTCGTCTCTTTTTTCAGCTATTACTTTATAAAAAATGAAGGTAAAAAACAGTTTTTTCTTTTTACAAGTATTGTCGGTTTGGCAGTTTTTTTAAGGTTAAGATTTTTTTTAGGAACATTTAACCATACTCTTGTTCTTCAGTACAACAAATATCCGCCCAATCTTTATTATCTAAGCTATGGAATAACTTGTGTCACTATCCTCTATTATTTTTTCAGCAAAATAAATTTTTGGCCGCCTTTAAAAAATGGCATTAACTTTTTTTCCCGTTATTCCTACGAAATTTTTTTCAGTCACTGGTTTGTCCTTTATGTCATATCAAAACTTTTTGCCTATTGGAATTGGCAATGGTGGCAATTCACCGGCGTCGTTTTCATCGCCTCGGTTATTACTCAACTGGCAATTAATAAAGTCGTTTTGCTTTTAGGGAATCGGAAATCTTAGCACATACTGTCTGACTTTTTTTCTGAGTTCCAATAGCTTTTTATTTTTGGCAATTTCTTTTTTGAACTGACTCAAATAATCTTTTCTTTTTTCCTTATCCTGCGGCAGATGATAATTTTTAATTTCCCCAAGTACAGTCAACATTGTCTGGCCAATAAATTTCATGTCTTTTTCTTTCATCCCTCGGGTCGTCATCGCCGGTGTTCCTAAACGAATTCCTGAAGGATAAAAAGGCGAGGAAGGTTCGCCGGGAATCGTATTTTTATTTAAAGTTAAACCAACAATGTCCAATGCCTGCTGGGCAAAAATACCGCCGCCCGGACCGAGCAAAGGAACCAGATTGACCAAAAGTAGATGATTTTCACTCCGGCCGGCAACTAAAGTCAAACCTCCGTCAATTAAAACTTTGGCCAAAGCTTGGGAATTTTTGACAATTTGGGCGGCATATTTTTTAAAACTAGGTTGACTGGCTTCAAAAAAAGCAACGGCAATAGCAGCCGTTTGATTGTCATGTGGACCTCCTTGTAAACCTGGAAAAACTGCTTTGTCGATTTTTTGCGGCAGCTCTGGATCTTTGCGCAAACCTTTTTCCGTCACCATAATGATGCCACCTCGCGGACCACGCAAAGTTTTGTGAGTAGTAGTCGTAATAATATGGACGTATTTTGCAGGCGATGGATGCACTCCTCCGGCGATCAAACCTGCCACGTGAGCAATGTCAGCCGCTAAATAAGCGCCAACTTCATCAGCAATGTCTGCGAACTTTGCATAATCAAAAACCAAAGGATGAGCAGTCCCGCCTACCCAGATTAATTTTGGTTTGTTTTCTTTCACTAGTTTTCTGATTTCGGCAAAATCAAACAGATCTTCGCCCGCGTTTATTTGATTTTTAACAAAGTAGGGGACACTTTTGAAAAAAATTCCCGTTGCCGAAACAGCATGACCATGAGTCAGATGACCTCCTGCAGTCAATGCTTGGCCCATGATCGTATCGCCCGGTTTACAGGTCGCCAAATAAACCGCCAGATTGGCCGGTGAACCTGAATAAGGTTGCACGTTGGCATGCACAACCTGAAAAATATTTTTTACTCTTTCCTGAGTTAAAATTTCCAGATCATCCACATTTTCGTTTCCACCATAATAACGTTTTTTTGGATAACCCTCAGAATATTTATTGACAAAATGCGAACCAAGCAATTTGCGTACAGCCGCCGAAGCATAATTTTCCGAAGGAATCAGTTCTACCCCTTCACGTTGCCGTTTGATTTCTTTTTTAGTTAGCTGGTTGATTTTTTTATCGATCATGACAGTAAAAATAATTTTTAATTTAGGAAAGTTAAAAAGTAAGCAATTGTAAGTAAGTTATGTCATTGTCTAAATAATAAACAAACATATTTTCCTTTGCAAGCGAAAAATAAAAGTTAAATTTATTATGTCATTCCCGCGTAGGCGGAAATCCAGACTTAAATAACCTTTTTTTAAATTGAAATAATAGCCTAGATCTCCGCCTTCGCGGAGATGACAAAACGACGATTAGGTTTGGCGAGCAAAACAATATATGATTGGAATTATTAATTAATTGACCAAAATGCTATATAATATATATATGATTTTGCCCTTAATTATCAGTAATTTATTAATCGTTGGCAGTTTTATTTGGAAGTACAACTCGCTTCCAACTCAAATCCCGCTTTTTTATTCCTTACCCTGGGGCGAAGATCAACTGGGAGAGTTATGGATGCTCTTTTTTTTACCGGCATTGATGAATGGCTTTGTATTTTTAAATAATTTTTTGATTGCCAAGTATTTTTCCGATCAGGCAATGATTAAAAAAATCGTTAATTATTTAAATATTTTTTTAATGATTGCTTTTACCGTTGTATTTTTAAAAATTATTTTCTTGATTAGTTAAAATGAACCCTTATTTAATTTTTTTTATAGCAACGGCAATTGTTTTTTTATTTACTCCTTTGACAATTATTGGAGCAAAAAAACTTGGACTGGTAACTGATAAAAAAAAGCGTTTTCATCCGGCTCACACCCATACCGGAATTATTCCCCGAGCAGGTGGTGTTCCAATCTTTTTAGGCATTCTTTTAACAACCTTAATTTTTTTACCAATTAATAAAATTCTTTTCGGCGTTTTATTGGGATCTTTTCTTCAAGTATTAATAGGAACGCTTGATGATTATTATGACCTTTCACCCTATTTCCGTTTTGGCGCTAATCTTTTAATATCGGCACTAGTGATCGGTTTTGGACTGGGAATCCCTTATATTTCCAACCCGTTTGGCGGCGTAATTGATTTGAGCGCATGGCAAATACCAGTCAATATCTTTGGAAAACATGTGGTTTGGTTTTGGGCAGATATTCTTGCAATCCTTTGGCTTACCTGGACAACCAATATGGTTAATTGGAGCAAAGGAGTTGATGGTCAATTGCCAGGATTTGTCAGTATTACGGCATTTTTTATGGCGCTCCTTGCTCAAAGATTTGTCATCCATGACATTAACGTGCAGACTGTTTTTATTTTTTCTTTAATTATCTCTGGAGCATTTCTCGGTTTTCTGCCTTTTAATTTTTATCCGCAAAAAATTATGCCTGGTTATGGTGGAGGAGCACTGGCGGGATTTTTACTGGGAATTCTTTCGATTCTTTCTTTTGGAAAAATCGGGACGGCAATTTTAATTCTTGCTGTTCCGATGCTGGACGCGGTTTACACAATTATCAGAAGAATTGCTCATAAAAAATCACCTTTTCGCGCTGACTGGGGACATTTACATCATCGATTGCTGGAAATCGGCTGGGGCAAAAGACGAATTGCAATTTTTTACTGGTTAGTTTCTTTTGCACTGGGAATGATTAGTCTTTTTGTCAAAGGAACCGGGAAAATTATCATTTTGGTAATTGTTGCCCTGCTGCTTTTGATCTTTATGTTTTCAGTTGAAAAAATCAAAGCCCGCAAGAAATGAAGTACTTTTTTATTACCTTCGGCTGTCAGCAAAATATTGCTGACTCGGAAAGATTTGCCGGCCTTCTTAAAAAACAAGGTTTTACTGAAGCAAAAAATAAAGAGACTGCTGATCAAATTATTATTAATACCTGTATGGTCCGCCAAATGGCAGAAGACCGCGTCTACGGCCATGTGATTAATTTGGGAAAATTGAAAGGAAAAAATAAAAATTTAAAAATAATTCTTACCGGCTGTATGGTTGGACTTGCTTACAAAGACAAAACTGGCAAATATCTTGATTACCTTAAAAAAAGAATGCCGGAAGTGGATGAATTTTTACCCATTGAAGAAATTGGTTTTGACAATCCAGTGGTTAGAAAAAAAATTGACACCGCCTACGTTCCGATTTCCAATGGTTGTAATAATTTTTGTAGTTATTGCGTTGTCCCCTATAGCCGCGGCAAAGAAATTAGTCGGCCATTCGCCGAAATTATTCAAGAATGCCGGTTACTAAAAAAAGAAGGGTGGAAAAATATTTTTTTATTGGGACAAAACGTAAATTCGTATGGAAACGATTTATTATTAAATGAGACGCTAAAACCTGTTCCTACTCTTTTTCCGCATCTGCTAGATGAGATTGCCAAAATGAATTTTAAAAAAATTGATTTTATGTCGTCTAACCCTTGGGATTTTTCCGATAAGCTGATCGACGTCATCGCCAAAAATAAAAATATCACACGTTTAATTCACTTGCCGGTCCAGTCCGGAGACGATCTAATTCTCAAAAAAATGAACCGTTGGTATACACAAAAAGAATATTTAGATCTAATCAAAAAAATCCGGAAAAAAATTCCCACAGTCGAATTCACTACCGATATTATCATCGGATTTCCCGGAGAAACCAACACCCAGTTTAAAAACACCGTTAAACTCTGCAAAAAAGTCCGCTTCAAAAAAGCCTATATCTCCCGCTACTCGCCCAGACCCTTTGCCATTTCCACAAAAACCTATCCCGATGATGTTTTACCAAAAATTAAAAAACAGCGCTGGAAAAAACTAAATGAATTAATAAATAAGCCTGATGGAAAGCGCCATATATAACCGGACTGGTTATATATATGACATATTAAAAGTGTAACCCGAACAAGTTAAATTTATTTACAAAGAGATCCTGTTTTAATTTTTAATATATTTTTATAAAATAACATTATGAAACTTTTAGTTACCGGAGGAGCCGGATTTATCGGTGCCAACTTTATCCTTTACTGGTTAAACAAATATCCTCAAGATGAAATTGTTAATCTCGACAAACTCACCTATGCCGGTAATTTGGAAAATTTAAAAGCAGTCGAAAAAAATCCTCATTACACTTTTGTCCAAGGAGATATTTGCAATCCACAGCTGGTTAATTCCTTAACGGAAAAAATCGATGTCATTGTTCATTTTGCCGCCGAAAGCCATGTTGACCGTTCAATTATGGATCCGGCGCCATTTGTCAAAACTAATGTCGAAGGTACCCAGGTATTGCTTGAATCGGCCTTGAAGAATAAGGTTAGCCGTTTTCATCATATTTCCACGGATGAAGTTTTTGGCGATTTAGAACTGGGGACAAGAGAAAAATTTGACTTAAAAACCAATTACAATCCCCGCAGTCCTTACTCGGCTTCAAAAGCTGCCTCCGACCATTTGGTCAGAGCTTATGGAACAACTTATAATTTGCCCTACACAATTTCCAACTGTTCTAACAACTTTGGCCCCTATCAATTTCCGGAAAAAATGATCGCCTTAACAGTCACTAATTTATTGGAAGGAAAAAAAGTACCCGTTTACGGCGATGGACAGCAGATCCGTGACTGGCTGCACGTGATTGATCACTGTGAGGCGATCGATTTAATTTTGCAGAAAGGAAAAAATGGTTCGACTTATCTGGTAGGAGGATTAACCGAAGACATCGCCAATCTTGATCTGGTGAAAAAAATTATTACATTGATGGGGAAAGATGAAAACAGCATTGAATTTGTTAGCGATCGCCCCGGTCATGACCGGCGCTATGCGATTGACTGGAGTAAAACGAAGAAAGAACTTGGCTGGACACCTAAACATCTATTGGAAGACGGACTAAAAGAAACAATTGCCTGGTATGAACAAAATCAAAACTGGTGGAAAAATATCAAATCGGGCGAATATCAGGAATATTATAAAAAACAATACCATCAATAAATTATTCAGTTATCCAGTTAAAAAGTTAACAAGTTAAAAGGTTAAAAAATTTTTCAACCCGTTAACTTGTTAACCTGTTAACAGATTAACTGTCTAACTAAAACTATATGATGTATAAAATCGCTTTAACTGGTGCTTCCGGTCTGGTCGGTTCAAGAATTGTCGAACTTTTAAGTAAGGATTTTGAATTCATTCCGCTTTCCCAAAAACAGCTGGATATCACCAACAAAGACCAAGTTTGGCAAAATTTAAAAGATCTGGATTTTGATTTTTTTCTGCACCTGGCCGCCTACACCAATGTTGACCAAGCTGAAAAAGAAAAAGAAATTGTTTACCAAACCAATGTCAACGGAACCAAAAATATTTTCGAGGTTGTCAATCAAAAACAAAAAAAAATGATTTATATTTCCACCGATTATGTCTTTGACGGCAAAAATCCACCCTATGATGAAACTTCTCTGCCGCAGCCACTTGGCTATTATGCCCAAACTAAATTTGAAGGAGAAAAAATAATTGGCAAAGAAGGAATGAATGTCAGGATTGCTTACCCTTACCGCAAACAGTATGAATTAAAAAAAGATTTTGTCCGTACTGTTAAATTTTTACTTGAACAAAATAAAACTTTTACTATGATCAACGACTCAACTATGACGCCGACCTTTATCGACGATATTGCTTACGGGTTAAAATATTTATTTAACAATTACTCTCCGGAAATTTTTCATTTGGTTGGAGCTGATAGTTTTTCTCCTTTTGAATGCGGTAAACTGATTGCTAAAAATTTCGGATTGGACGAACAGCTGATCCAGCCAATTGCTTTTGCCGAGTATTTCAAAAACAAAGCTCCTCGACCCCAATACGCCACCATTAAATCCACCAAAAATACCTTTTACAAAATGAAAACGCTAATGGGAGGACTGAAAATGTTGAGAGAATAAAAAATGATTGATATAATAAACAAATTAATTATTAATTAAAATTAAATGGAAAATAATACACAAATAATGGTAACAATTCAAACAAAAAATATACTTCCAGACACAGAACAACTAATTAAAACTAATATCGTTGAAATAAAAGGTGATTTTAAAAAACAATCCCCTTTCTGTGTAGACGGCAGAAAAGGCGAAAGAACTCTAAATAACAATGTTTTACGAGGTCTGTATCCTCAAGTCCTCGGAGGCGATCTGAACGCAACTGCTGTCGATTGGCTGCTTAAAGGCGGGACAGCAGATTTTTCAGAAAATATGAAGAATGTTTTTAAATCATTGGAGGAAAATGGTTTTGCGCTTGGTGTACATGGAGGACATCATGCCAATGAAGAAAAATCAGATTGTGGTTTTGCTGATCAAATGCCAGCAATCATAAATAATTTAAAAAATTATTCGAAAGAAATATTTGAACTTCTGACAAATGCTGCTCCAGATATGTTTAACAAAAATGAAGTAAAGAATTTATGGGAAGAAATAATAAATACTATTAATGATGTTGATGTCAAAAAAATTCCCTCTGGTAAAAATTTAGTTGATGGTGCAAAGTCTTTAGACAACATTGCTTTTCAAAATCTTGAAGGCGAACATGAAGAATTAGCCGCTGTTGTTAATTTGAAGCAAGGTACCACGCTGGATGTTGATAATAATCAAGATCATCAAGCTTTCAATCTTGATCTTTGGTATTTAGAAGAGCAGATGAAAGCTCTTAAGTATTCTGGTGAAGAACTGGAAAAAGCTAAATTGCTAACCTTAGGGTTATATGTTGCGACTGAAATGCAGCTTGTCGAAAAAAATCCTAAAAAAGGTTATCGGCTCCCCATAATCGTTAACCAATAAATCCACTCCAATTATTCGAATAATCGAAGTGAACTCTCTCTTGTTTTTGAGGGTGATTTTTTATATGATAAAGTTCTATGAATATTTCTTTTATTGGCCATGGTTATGTAGGTTTAGTCACTGCTTGCGTCTTTGCTAATTTCGGCAACGAGGTTTGGGTCGTCGGTCATACTCCGGAAAAAATTGAACGTTTGAAAAATGGTGATCCTTTGATTTACGAACCCGGTTTAAAAGAACTGCTGGAAAAAAATCTTCAGGCCAAAAGAATTCATTTTACCCTTGATTTTAAAGAAGCGGTTTCTCAATCGAAAATTGTTTTTATCACCGTCGGCACGCCTCCAAAAAACGGCGGCGAAGCAGATCTTTCAACTGTCTTCCAGGTAGCCGAAGAAATTGGAAAAAATTTAAAATCCGGACTAACAATTGTTTCCTGTAAAAGCACTGTTCCTGTTGGAACTAATTTGAAGGTCAAAGAAATCATTGATAAGTGCAAGCCTCAAGCTGCTTTAGTGGAAGTGGCATCCTGTCCGGAGTTTTTGCGCGAAGGCACAGGACTCGCCGATACTTTAAAACCCGATCGTGTTGTGATTGGCTCTGATTCCAAAAAAGCCATTGACCTTTTACTCGAACTGCATCAATCGCTTACCGGAAAAAGAATTGTCACTGACCTGGCATCAGCAGAACTGATCAAATACACCTCAAATGCCATGCTGGCGACTAAAATATCTTTTGCCAATCTAATTTCTTTTTACTGTGAAAAAACCGGAGCGGATGTGGAAACAGTGCTTGACTCGGTCGGACTTGATCACCGCATCGGTCGAATTTTTCTTTATCCCGGAGTTGGTTACGGTGGATCATGTCTACCTAAAGATGTTAAAGCACTTACGCAAACGGGAAAGAATTTAGACATTGATGTGAGTTTTTTAGAAGCCATTGAAAAAATTAATCAACAGTCCCGCAACAATCATTTGCATAAAATTCTGAAAAATATTCCCGGTAAAAAAATCGCCATTTGGGGATTAAGTTTTAAACCGGACACCGATGATATTCGTTTCGCCCCTTCTGTTTATCTGATTGAAGAACTATTGAAAAATGGTTTTGCAATTAATGTCTACGACCAAGAAGCCCAAGAAAATATCAAAAAAATTTTTGGAGAAAAAATAAAATATTTTAAAGATCCTTACGCGGCAATTGAAAAAGTTGACGGACTTTGTATCCTCACCGAATGGAATGAATTTAAACAAGTTGATTTAAAAAAAGTTCTCCAATTAATGCAACAGCCATATATTTTTGACGGCAGAAATATCTATGATCCAAAAAAAATGATTGAACTTGGTTTTAAATATTTTGGAGTCGGACGCAAATTATGAAAATTTTAATAGCAGGAGGAGCGGGTTTTATCGGCTCAAATTTAACCAAATTACTTTTAAACAAGAATTTTAAAGTTACTGTAATTGACAATCTCATTACCGGCAGTGAAAAAAACCTGGCTCCGCTTTTAACTAATAAAAACTTAAGTGTTTTTCGGGAAGATTTAGTCAGTTTTGATTTTAACAAGCTGCAAGCTTTTGATTTAATTTTTCATCTTGCTTCACCTGCCTCGCCAATCAAATACAAACAATATCCTGTTGAAACTTTGATGGTTAATTCATTGGGAACAAAAAACTTGCTCGATTTTATGCTTAAAAGTAAAAGTAAAACTTTTGTTCTGGCTTCCACTTCTGAAATTTATGGTAATCCTTTAGTACATCCACAAGTGGAAAACTACTGGGGAAATGTTAATCCCAACGGAATTAGATCTTGTTACGACGAAAGCAAACGCTTTGCCGAAAGTTTGACTATGACTTACTTTCGCAAATATGAACTTGATATTAGAATTGCCAGAATTTTTAATACTTACGGCCCGAATATGGAAAAAAACGATGGCCGAATTGTTTCTAATTTTATTATGCAAGCTCTTACCGATCAACCGATTACAATTTATGGTGACGGTAAACAAACACGCTCTTTTTGCTATGTGGATGATTTGATCGAAGGATTAATTTCGCTGGGAACTGTTAAAGAAATTTCCGGACAGGTAATTAATTTAGGCAATCCCATTGAAAAAACAGTTGCCGAAATGGCAGTACTCATCAAAAAATTAGTTGACTCAAAATCAATCGTTACCAATCAACCAATCGAAGCCGATGATCCGCAGAAAAGAAAACCGGATATCAGTAAAGCGAAAAAATTACTTGGCTGGGAACCCGAAATCGCCCTTGAAGAAGGTTTAAATAAAACCATCAATTACTTTAGAGAAAGATATTTATGAAAAAAGCGACCATTATTTTGCCGACCTACAACGAAGCTGGAAATATTGAAAAACTACTGCGTCAAATTGACTCCATAGCACAAAACGAAAAAAACTGGGAACTGTCTGTCTTGATTGTCGACAGTCATTCGCAAGACGACACTGTCGGCATTGCCAAAAAACAGAATCTGAAAAATCTCCGGCTTTATTTTTTGGAAACCAAAAAAGAAGGATTGGGTAGAGCTTATACGCAAGGTTTTGTTTATGCTTTTGAAAAAATCAATCCTTTCGTGGTTTTTGAAATGGATGCGGATCTTTCCCATAACCCCCAGGATATTCCTCATTTTTTAAGAAAAATTGAAAAAGGGGCTGATTTTGTAATTGGATCACGTTATATTAAAGGCGGATCAATACCTAAAGATTGGGGCATTGACCGGAAAATATTTTCCATTTTTGGGAATTTGATTGTCCGTTTCGGTTTTATGAAACTGCAGATTACCGACTGGACAAACGGCTTCCGCTGTATTAAAAGCTGGGTCGTCAAGTCGGCTTTAGATCATATTAAAAACTATTCCGGTTATGTTTTCCAGATTGCTTTTTTGGACGAAGCTTTAAAAAAAGAGGCGATTATCAAAGAAACGCCGGTTAATTTTATTGACCGCAAATACGGTGTTTCCAAAATCAGTTCTCCCGAATATATTATGAATATTTTTTCGTATATTTTTTTGAATTCCTCGTTTGTTAAATTTGTGATTGTTGGCTTAATTGGAGCGATGATTGATTTTGGCTGTTCTTATATTTTTATCGAGAAAATGCGTCTTGTTGTCTGGCAGGCGACACTAATGAGCGCGGAAATCGCCATCATTTCCAACTTTTTGCTGAATAATTTCTGGAGTTTTAAACATAAAAAAATCAAATCAGGTTTATTTAATTATTTATTTGCCTTTATTAAATTCAATTTAGTTTCTTCCGGTTCACTTTTAATTCAAAGCGGCGGCATGCAGCTAATGGTTAATCTTTTTGGCCGCCAACTCTGGTATGTTTACAAAGTCATTATCATCGCTTTCATCATCATCCCTTACTCTTACATTCTTTATAACAAGGTAATTTGGAGGAAAAAATAATTATTTCTCCGAATATTGGGAAGAGATCCAGCCTGAAGCAGTAGCACTCAATTGAATTTTATACCAACCTTCTTTTTCATCCAACAAATCAAACTTCTGTCCCGGGTTTACTTTCCCTGATTCCGAAGCATCGATTGACGGATCAATCCTCACGCGCAGCCAACCTGTCGGCGTATCTTTAATCGTCACTTTTTTACCAGCAGTAGTTGATGCTGTACTGGCACTACTGGTAGCAGCATTTTTGATTTCCTCCTCAGATTTTTTATAAGCCTGGTCCAGTGCCAGTTTAAACTGAGTATTCACTTGGTAACCGCCATCAACATTAATTTTCTGATTCCTACGGAAAAATCCCGGCATTGCGACTGAAATTTCGTGATCACCTTTTAATACGTCAGATAAAATCATCGGTGCAATTCCTTTTTCATCATTATCTAAATAAACAATCGCACCTTGCGGATCTGTATCCACACTTATTTCTCCATAATTAGCGCCCTTGCCAGATTTGGTTATTTTAGAAACGGAAAAAATTTCCCCAGCAGAAGTCACGTCTGACATTCCTAGTTCGCGGTTAACATAGGTCAACGAATTTTTATTCACTTTGACTTTGCCCTGCCAAGAAGCGGTTTCCGTCGCCGACCCTTCAGGAATTAGTTTTAACATATACTCGCCAACTTTATATTTACTTTCAAAGGGAGTTTTTCCTACTGCCAAATTGTCAATAAAAACACTGGCTGACGGAGATGAAGTAATTTTAATCACGCCGGATTCATTTTGTTTATCTGTCACAAAAAATTTTACCGTCAAGAAAATTCCAAAACCAATTACCAGCAATAGAAAAAGAATAACCTTTTGTTTCATGATTGCCTCTATTTTAGAACGTTTAAATCTCAATTTCAAGCCACAAAATATGTTATCATATTAACCAATGGTCAAACAAAAAATTATTCAAAATCTGCAGACAGTTATTCAGAAAATGGAAGTAAAATCCGTTGATATTAATCTGGAGCCGCCCACTGATTTTAAATTTGGGGATTATACAACTAATCTCGCTCTCAAACTAACGAAAATCCTTAAAAAAAATCCTTTGGAAATTGCTGCGATGATTAAAGACAATTACCCTCAGGATAAGAACATTGAAAAAATCGAAATCGCTCCCCCTGGTTTTTTGAACTTTTATTTAACAAAAAATTGTTTGATTAACGAGGCAATTTTAACCAAAGACTGGGCGAAACAAATTGGTGTCGACAAGAAAAAAATTCTTGTGGAATTTGGTCAACCCAACACCCATAAAATTCCCCACATCGGACATCTTTATTCTTATGTTTTGGGGGAATCATTAGCCAGAATTCTTACTGCCGGAGGAAATAAAATCATTCGACTTAATTATCAGGGCGATATTGGACTTCACGTTGCTAAATGTCTTTACGCAGTCAAACAATCAAATAAAAATTTTCAAGAATTAAAAACTCAACAGGAAAAAGTATTTTTTTTGCAACAATGCTACCAAACCGGATCCCGCCTTTATGATGAAGATGAAAAAGCCAAACAAGCCATTCGGGAAATTAACAAAAAAATTTATCTTCATGATCCGGAAATTGAAAAACTTTGGCAGGAAACCCGTTCTTGGAGTTTGGATTTTTACCAACTCTTTGAAAAAAAACTTGGAATCCATTATGATCGCCATTATTTGGAAAGTGAAACCAGCGCCGAAGGATTAAAAATTGTCAAAAAAAATACTCCGGGAGTTTTTGAAGAAAGCCAAGGAGCAATTATTTTTAAAGGAGAAGATTACGGATTGCATACTCGGGTTTTTATTAATAAACAAGGCAACCCGACCTATGAAGCCAAAGACATTGGACTGATTGCTTTGAAAACCAAAGAGCTTTACCCTTTTGATCTTTCCCTTGTTACAACCGCAGTCGAACAAAGCGAATATTGGAAAGTAATTATCGTCGCAAGCGAACTGCTTTTTGCCAATTTAAAAAACAAGCTCCAGCATATTGGTTTTGGTATGGTTAATTTAACTACTGGAAAAATGGCTTCGCGTACCGGACAAATTGTCGATGCATTTTCCTTAGTCGAAAAAGTTAAAGCTGAAATTAAAAAAGAATTTAAAACTACTGATGAAAACGCGGAGAAAATCGCCATTGCTTCGATTAAATATTCTTTCTTAAAAAATGAGGTTACGAAAAATATGACTTTTGATTTAAAAAGCAGTATTGCTAAAGAAGGTGATTCTGGTCCATATTTGCTTTATACTTACACCCGCATCAATAGTTTGCTCAATAAAAATACCTCGTCACCAGCCACCAACCACCAATCACAAATCGCTGAAACCGAAGAACTTGAACTTTTAAAAAGAATGGGTCAGTTCCCCGGAATTTTGGAAAATACGCTTAAAATTTTATCACCGCATTTACTGATTAACTATCTTTACAAACTGGCACGTGAATATAATAATTTTTATCAAAAATTTCCCATTTTGAAAGCGGAAAAAAACAAAGAATTGAAATTATTGATCACTGAAATTACCGGTCAAATTATCAAGGACGGACTCTATTTACTGGGAATTGAAACAGTTGAAAAAATGTAAATTAATTTATGTCATTTATTTGTTCCCAATGCGGTTATGGTTCTGCTTCCTGGTACGGCAAGTGTCCCGACTGTGGCCAGTGGAATACTTTTGTGGAAAATAAACTTGAATCAGGAAAAAAGCAAGAGGCCACCAGTAAATTTGAATTAAACGCTTTTAAAAATATCAAGCCATTAACCAAAGAACGCAAAAAAACCATGCTTTACGAATTTGACCGCGTCCTTGGAGGTGGTTTTATTGACGGAGAAGTTATCCTTTTAACCGGAGAGCCGGGAGTCGGTAAGTCAACCTTACTTCTTCAAGCGCTCCAAAAACTAAAAACAATTTACATTTCCGGTGAAGAAGCGGCAGAACAGGTTAAAGAAAGAGCTCAACGACTCGGAGCAAATCTCGATTTATTATCTTTTTCTGATACTTTACAAACCGAAGGCATAATTGCCGGACTTAAAGATTTAAAAAAACAGATCGATATTTTGGTGATTGATTCCATTCAAACAATTTATTCCAAAAACGTCGATTCGGCTCAAGGAAGTATGAGCCAGTTAAAAGAAACCTCCAAACAACTGATTGAATTTGCTAAAAAAAATAAAATTACTGTGCTTTTGGTCGGACACATTACCAAAGAGGGAGAGATCGCCGGACCAAAAACTTTGGAGCACATGGTTGACTGTGTTATTCATTTTGAAGGCGAAAAAAATTCCAACTTCCGGCTTTTACGAGCGCTTAAAAACCGTTTCGGACCCACTGATGAAGTAGGAATTTTTGAAATGAAGTCCAGCGGATTGCATGAGGTCACTAATCCGTTGGTTTTTTTAAATCAAAACCAAAAAGCCACAATTGGCAAAGCTATCGTTGGCGTCAACGAAGGAAAACGGCCGCTTTTTTATGAAGTCCAAACGCTGGCAGTTCCCACGAATTTATCAATCCCTCGCCGCGTAGTAAAGGGTTTGGATTTTAACAAAGTGCAACTGCTTTTGGCAGTGGCCCGAAAATATCTTGGACTAAGTCTCGACAGTTTTGATATCTATGTCAATATTGCCGGTGGTGTAAATATTACTTCGCCTGCAGCAGATTTAGGATGTCTCGCCGCTTTAATTTCCTCAATTAAAAACACGGCTTTAAAAAATCAGTCTTTATTCATTGGTGAAATTGGACTTTCGGGGGAAATCAGCAAAGTTTATTTTGAAGACAAAATCATCGGTGAAGCAAGAAGACTAGGATTTACAACCATTTACTCGGAGAAAAATGTGACGACGGTTAAAGATTTGAAAAAATTATTTTTTTAAATATATTTCTTTCACCACCGTTTTTTTTCCATTTGCCCCCACCACTTCAATCGTTAATTCATTCTTTTCTTTTAAAAGCGGAAAATTATATTCAAACTTGCCTTCGCTATCCTGATAAACTCTTTCTCCCAAAATGGTAATGATTGCCTCTTTTTCCGTCTTGCCGATCACTTTCACCCGATCTTCTCTGCGAAATTCTTTAACTTGCGGCGCAAGAATTGTAACCTGAGGAGGGGAGAAATACAATTTTAATTGATATAAAAAATAACTTAAAAAAAGCAAAACCAGTAAGGCAATTCCGATTAGGGAAAACTTTTTGGATTCTGAGTGTAAAAATCTGCTGGCGACTCTTTTTTTAAATTTAGTATCCTCAACTTTTTCATAGTCACGCCGGAAAAAAGCCAGCATTTTTTTTACATCCAAATTCAGGATTTTGGAGTAACTTCTGATAATACCGATAATGTAAATTTTGGAGGAAAAAAGCTGCCAGTCATTACTTTCGACTGCCTGCAAAAATTTCGCCCGGATATGGGTTTTTTTTTCAATTTCCGCAAGCGTGATATTTTGTTTAAGTCTTTCCTGTTTTAAGATTTCACCAACGGAAAACATAAATTTATTTAATTTATTCTTTCACTCTTTCTCCATATTGTCCGGTTTCAGGATTAATCGTAATCAAATCGCCGACGCGGACAAATAAAGGCACCATTACGCTTACGCCATTTTCCAAAGTTGCGGGTTTGCGTGCATTGGTAACCGTGTCGCCTTTGGCCGCATCTTCGGTCGCGGCAATTTTGAATTTGACACTGACCGGAGGTTTTACATTCAAAGGTTTTTCATCGTGAAGGTAAATATAATATTTATTGCCTTCTTTAAAAAACTTGGAAATTTCTCCCACGATGGAAATTGGAAGCGAGTATTGGTTATAAGTATTTTCATCCATAAAATAAAGATTATCGTTGTCTTTGTAAAGGTACTGCATTTCCACACTTTCCACATCCAGAACTTCCACATCTTCACCTGACTTGTAGGTGTAATCAACGTTTTTACCGGTAATGACATTTTTGATTCTGGTTTTCATCAAAGCTGCTCCTTTGCCCGGGGAGTAAAACTCTGCTTTTTGGACCTGCCAAATTTCGCTTTGATAAAAAACAAATTCGCCTTTTTTAAGATTTCCTGCTTTTGTGTGCATAAAATTATTCGATGGTAATTAATTTTAAATCTTGAATTGATTTGGCGTCGGCAAAAATCATCGCTAGCCTTTCCAAACCAATAGCAATCCCTGAACATGGTTTTAAACCTTTGTTTAAAGCTTCTATAAAACCTGTATCAATCGGATGTTTTATTTTACCACCTTTTTCACGCTTTTTGTCTTCAATTAAAAAACGTCTTTCCAGTTCCCGGCCATCCAATAGTTCGCCGTAACAATCTCCCAGTTCAATTCCGTCCAAATAAAACTCAAACCTCTGTGCCGTTTTGCCGTCAGGATTTAATTTTGCCAAAGCGGCAAATTCTTTCGGATAATCATAAATTAAAGTCATCTTCCCGTTTTTTCCCAGATGCGGCTCGATTTCCTGAGTATATATTTGGGAAAAAAGATCTTCATAAGAAAATTTTTTGATTTGATAACCTTTTACCTGCGCTTTTTTTGCCAATAATTGTTTTGAAAAAAGCTCTTCTTTAGTAATGCCGGCAAATTTTGCAAAAGCTTCTTGAATAGTAATTTTTTCCCAGCTTGTAAGCGAATAAATTTTCCCTTGATATCTAATTTCTTTTTTACCGAAAATTTTTTCCGCGATTTTTTGGACCATCGCCAATACTTCATCTGCTAACTGCAAATAATCAACGCCCATTTTGTAAAATTCTAAAATAGTAAATTCAAAAGAGTGGCGACTGGTGGCAGGATCACTGTTACGAAAGGCTTTTCCCAAATAATAACAATTACCCAATCCGGCAACCAGCAGGCGTTTTAAAAACAGCTCCGGCGATGGCGTTAAAAATAGTTTTTCTTTTTGGTTTTGGTAAATAAAATCCGTAGTAAAAATTTCCAAATACGCTTCGGGAATTAAAGCCGGAGATAGTAAAGGCAGATCGATTTTCAAATAACCTTTTTCCTTAAAAAAATCTATCACGGCATTTTCCACCGCCAAATATTTTTGGTAATGTTCAAGATTATGTAAAGTAGTTTTTATTTTCATTTGAATTTATCCTAATTCTTCTTTCAGTTCTTCTAATAATTTTTTCACGTGAGAATTTATTCTTTCCGGAATTTTAATTTTATAAACTACATACATGTCCCCTTTTTTTGCCGATTGCGGATAGGGGATACCTTCGCCTCGTAAACGCACAGCTGTTCCCGGCTGCGTTCCGGGTCGAATTCTCAGTTGGATTTCCCCCCTGATTGTAGGCACTTTGACTACTCCACCGATAACTGCCAAGGGATAAGAAATATCTTTTTCAAAATAAACATCCTGTCCTTCGCGTTTAAAAAAAGCGTGCGGTTTTACTCTGACTTGCAGATCAAAATCAGAAAATCTAATGCGGTTACCATCGTCAACTCCTGCCGGAATTTTAATGGTTTTTTTTTGACCTTTGATTACGGTTTCTTTTTCCACACCGGCAACTGCCTCATCAAAAGTAATGGTAGTTTCGTAAATTTCCCGTCTTTGGGTTTTGCGTCTTGTTCCGCCAAAAGGCGAACTGCCGCCAAAGAACTGTTCAAAAATATCAAAAGGATCAAAACCTCCTCCAAAATCAAAGTCGGCAAAAGGCGAACCACCACCTGAAGTCGAATAAGTGTAAGAAAAAGGACCTTGCTGGTAACTATTGGAGCGGTTACCGCCGTTGCGATCAAAAGCGGCGTGGCCATACTGGTCATACGCCTGCTTTTTCTGCGGATCAGAAAGAATTTCGTAAGCTTTATTGATTTCTTTAAACTTTTCCGTGGCATCCGTATTTTTATTCCTGTCCGGATGCCATTTTAAAGCCTGTTTTCGATAAGCGGTTTTTATTTCATTTAAAGATGCGCTCTTTGACACTCCTAAAACTTCGTAAAAATCTCTCATATTAATTTACGACTTCGCCCTCTTCAACTTTTTTGTCGTTGTCCTTCTTTTCTGCTTTTTCTTCAGATTTGACATTATTGGCAGTCTGATCTTTTGGTTGTTGGTTATACATCAGTTGACCGATTTTTTGCAAAGAGTCGGAAAGCGATTTGGTTTTTTCCTCAAGCTCTTGAGCTGAACCTTTATCCATGATATCTTTTAATTCTTTAATCTTTTTTTCAACCTCTTCTTTGACATCTTTCGGTGCTTTTTCGCCAACGTCTTTTAATGATTTTTCCGACACGTAAATCATGTTGTCAGCTTTATTTTTGGCCTCAATTTTTTCTTTTTCCTGTTTATCTTCATCGGCATGTTTATCCGCTTCTTCTTTCATTTTTTCGATTTCATCTTTAGTCAGACCGGTTGATCCGGTAATTTTGATACTCTGGACTTTTCCTGTGGCTTTATCTTTTGCAGTCACTGTCAAAATTCCGTTGGCATCAATATCAAAAGTAACTTCAACCTGAGGTACTCCTCGGGGAGCAGGCGGAATTCCTTCCAAAATAAATCTTCCTAAAGATTTATTATCTCTGGCCATTGGTCTTTCTCCTTGAAGAATATGAACCTCAACTTGCGTTTGACTATCGGCGGCAGTGGAAAAAATTTCTGATTTGGAAGTGGGAACGGTGGTGTTACGTGTAATTAAAGGGGTCATCACTCCACCTAAAGTTTCCACTCCTAAAGTAAGAGGCGTCACATCAAGTAAAACTACATCTTTGGTCTCTCCGGTTAAAACACCGGCTTGAATGGCCGCACCAACTGCTACAACTTCATCGGGATTGACAGAACGATTTGGTTCTTTACCGAAGAATTTTTTCACTGTTTCAATTACTTTAGGCATTCTGGTCATTCCTCCGACTAAAACTACTTCGTTAATATCTCCAACTTTTACGCCTGCGTCTTTCAAACAAGCTTTTACCGGATCTAGGGTTTTATCGATTAGACCACCGACTAAAGATTCCAGTTTCGCCCGATTAAGTTTAACTACCAAATGTAAAGGCTGACCTTCTTTGACAGTGATAAAAGGTAAATTGATTTCCGATTCGGTCGAAGAAGATAATTCAATTTTGGCTTTTTCCGCCGCATCTCTCAAGCGTTGTAATGCTTGTGGATCTTTGCGTAGGTCAATACCATTATCTTTTTTAAATTCGTCCGCCAGATAATCAAGAATTACTTTATCAAAATCATCTCCTCCTAAGTGAGTATCACCATTCGTGGCTTTGACTTGAAAAACTCCCTCACCTAGTTCCAAAGTCGTGACGTCAAAAGTTCCTCCGCCTAAATCGTAAACAACAATCGTGTGAGTATTTTTTTTATCCAGCCCGTAAGCAAGTGCGGCTGCGGTCGGTTCATTTAAAATTCTCACTACTTCCAATCCGGCAATTTCACCGGCCTGTTTGGTCGCTTGGCGCTGGGAATCGTCAAAATAAGCCGGAACTGTAATTACGGCTTTTTCCACTTTTTCACCCAGATACGCCTCAGCATCACTTTTTATTTTTTGCAAAACCTGAGCGGAAATTTCCTGGGGAGTAAAAGTTTTTCCATCAACTTCAACTACTGCCATATCATCACGACCTTTTTTAATCGCATAAGGAAGCCATTTTTTATCATAACCTATTGATTCATCGCTAAATCTTCTTCCCATTAATCTTTTTATGGAAAAGATCGTATTTTTCGGATTGATGACGATCTGTCTTTTCGCCACGTCACCGACTACTCTTTTAATCGGATCAACAACAGAAGGAATGACGTTGCGTCCTTCTTGGGAATGAATAACTGTGGGTTTTCCACCTGCCATGACGGCTACACAAGAGTTGGTTGTACCTAAATCAATACCAATGATTTTTGCCATAGTATTTTTATATAACTAATAATTATTTAATTAACTTTTTGGAAACTTTAACTTGAGCCACTCGTAAAATTTTATCGTGATAAAGATAACCCTTGCGGATAATTTCAATCACCTGATTGTCTTTATCTCCTTGAACAATGTCAATCGCTTCTGCTAGATTGGGATCAAATTCTTTGTTGAGAATATCAATTTCCTGCAACCCTTGATTTTTTAGGAAATTCCCAAAATTGTCTTTGATCATTTTTAATCCCGGATCTTTGATGAAAATTTCGGCTTTTTCCAGATGGTCTAAAAAGGGCAAAAGCTGTAAAATCAACATGCTGTTGGCAAACCTTCTCACTTCTTCTTTTTCTTGGATTACTCTTTTTTCCAGATTTTGGTAATCTGCCAATGCGCGTAAATATTTTGTTTTACAATCGTCCAGTGCTTTTTTTAGAGTTTCTACTTCTAATTTCAACTCTAATTCTTGCGTTTCTATTTCGAGTTTTTTTTCTTCATTTTTTGGTTTTACTGTTTTTTTTTGATCATTTATCATATTAATATTTTAATTTTTGATTTTGAACTTATGATTTTACGATTACATTCCCTGTTCTTTCATGATCTGTCCGATCAATCCGGAAAAGTATTTAACTTGCGGAACTATCTCTTCGTAGATAATTCTTTTTGGTCCAATTACACCAATCATCCCTTTGATTTTCGTGCCTTCGAAATCGCCAAAAATACTGGCGCAGGACTCCAGTCCCGGATCGCGAAAATCTTCTTCTCCTAACAAAAACATAATTTCTTCATGGATTTGGTCAAAATCGTCCATAATTCTTGTCCAAAAATGATATTCGTCCAATCTTCCAAAAAGCGTACGCGACAATTGCAAGTCGAAAAATTCCGGTTGGTTTAATAAATTAGCTACTCCAGAATAATAAACATCATTCAAATTAGTTGTTGCCAACGACAATAAACCGGTTTTTTTGGAAAGAATTTTGGTCGCATGGGAAAGCAATTTATGCGCTTCCGTACGATCATCCCAAATGCTGTTTTTGTAAGTCACTTCATCCAAAGTTGACATTTCTTTTTCCTTCATCAGTTTTTGAATAAAAAAACGAAAACCTTTGGCTGAAGGCACGCGTCCTGAAGAAAAATGATTTTTCTTCAAGTAGCCCTTTTTTGTCAAATCAACCATTTCGTTGCGAATGGTTGCCGGAGATACACCTAGTTTATACTTTTTTTCCAAAATTTCCGAACCCACCGGTTCACCGGAATCGGTATATTCTTTGATAATTGACTTCAAAATGTCGATTTGGCGTTGGTTTAAATCTTCCATATTTTTTACCTTTAGCAATAATATAACAACTCTGCTAAAAGATGTCAAGAGGAATTTTTGCTTGAAAATGAAAATGCTATAATTTTGTATGCATAAATTAGGGGCGCATTTATCAATTGCCGGAGGCTATGAAAAAGCTTTAGAAAGAATTGTAAAAATCGGCGGCAACTGCTTGCAGATTTTTTCCGCTTCTCCTCGAGGGTGGAACAGAATTATTGTCACTGAAAAACAAATTCAGGATTTTATTCAACTTAAAAAAAAGCTGGCAGTAGATCCGATTTTTTTCCATGCTTCTTACTTGATTAATTTGGCTGACGGAGATAGGATTGGCAGTTTTTCCAAGAAAAATTTGATCGCAGAATTAAATGCAGCGGCACAGCTGGGAATCAAGGGAAGCATTATCCATTTAGGGTCGTTTAAAACACTAAATAATCGTAGAGACGGGGCATGCCCCGTCTCTACCAAAAAATATCAAACATTAATCAATAATATTTTGGGAATATTAGAAAACACTCCCTCTCATACTTTTTTTATTATCGAAAATGCCGGCAACAAAAAAATCGGACAATCGCTTGACGAGATTTCCCAAATAATCAAAGATCTAAATAATGAAAGAATTAAAGTATGTCTTGATTCCTGCCATCTATTTAGTGCCGGCTACGACTTAAGAACACCAGAAAAACTGGATAAATTCATCGCTGAATTTGACCGGAAAATCGGTTTAGATAAATTAATTGTCTGGCATTTGAATGATAGTCGTGACGCTTTTGCCTCTGGTCATGATCGCCACCAAAATATTGGCGAAGGATCAATCGGTAAAGAAGAGTTCCGCTTAATCCTTAATCATCCGCATTTAAAAAAACTCCCCTTCATTATCGAAACTCCGGGCTTTGACAACCAAGGACCGGATAAAAAGAACCTGGATATTCTTAAAGAATTAATTATAATAGTTTAATGTTACCTCTCCCCGACTACGTTATCAAATTGATGGAAGTTTTCCGCAAAAATAATTATCAGATTTTTCTGGTCGGCGGCGCTGTACGTAATTTGCTATTAAATAAACAAATCGACAACTGGGATTTTACTACCGATGCTACTCCTGAACAAATACTTAAACTTTTTCCCGCTGCTTTTTACAATAATGATTATGGAACGGTAACTATTACTGTAGAGACGCAAAGCGTTGCGTCTCCACAAAAATATATTATGGAAGTAACCCCTTTCCGCAAAGAATCCGATTACCAGGACTCCCGCCATCCGGAAAAAATCGCTTGGGCAAAAACTCTTGAGGAAGATTTGGCACGCCGCGATTTTACGATTAATGTGATTGCTTTTGACGGGAAAAAAATCATTGATCCTTTTGGCGGTAAAAAACATCTTGAGGAAAAATTAATTACTTCAGTCGGCGATCCGAATAAAAGATTTTCTGAAGATGCGCTTCGACTTTTACGCGCTATCAGATTGGCTTCTCAGTTAGGTTTTTTAATTGAAGACAAAACGCGCGCGGCAATAAAAAATAATGCACAATTAATTACGCATATTTCTTGGGAAAGAATTCGGGATGAACTTTTAAAAATTATGATATCGCCCCATCCTAGCGAAGGAATTGTTTTTTTGAAAAATACCGGATTACTACAATATATTTTGCCGGAACTGGAAGTTT
>Ga0172375_10002573_pt1 | contig 28180 bp, 53 predicted proteins | sample LakKiv1m_FD_114537 | JGI IMG/M metagenome (GOLD analysis project Ga0172375, IMG submission 114537) | Freshwater microbial communities from Kabuno Bay, South-Kivu, Congo - kab_092012_11.1m | ecosystem: Environmental > Aquatic > Freshwater > Lake | place: Democratic Republic of the Congo... | reverse complement strand
GGGAAGCGGCCTTGAGTGTTTGCGGAAACAACATTTGAAAACTTGTAAGAAGTTCCGCCCTCATATTTAGATTTATATTTTCCTTCCGCATAAGGATATTTCATTATATGGTCTTGGTTATCTATTGGTATCCTACACCCATCAATATCAATCGCACCTGTTCCGTGTTTCAAGACATTTTCTACGATAGTTTTCTCGGATAAAGGTTTTCTAGCGAGGATGATTGGCTCGTGGGCTGGTTTAAGGGCTGTGCCGAAGCCTTCCCAGATGGAGGAGCCTTTGGTGATGTCAATTTCTTTTTTGAGTTCTCCATTGGGATTATTCCAGTTATATCTGCCCTCTCCTGAATTAACAGCAACATTGGTTTGTTTCCCAACAACTTCCCTCTCATTCCCCTGCAACTTATCCACAGCCTTGCCTACATTCAAAGATTTCGGGAATCCGCTAGAATATATCCACTCCAACATATCCCTTACCTCAAAGCCTGCGTCCTCTATAGCTACTGCCATACGGTGATAAGTCCGTGTTCCGCCAAAGGCTATAAGATGCCCGCCTGATTTCAGGACTCTAAAACACTCTTTCCAAAGAACAGGATTATAAGCTATACCTGAGTTATCCCACTTTTTACCCATAAAACCAAGTTCATAGGGTGGGTCTGTAACTATTGAATCTACGCTGTTTTCGGGGAGTGAAGATAAGATATTGATACAATCCCCTAGTATAAGTGTTTTATCCAAAAATACCCCCCTAAAAATCTGTCAACCTCAATCTTGCAAGCACAAAACTCAACCGCTGTGGGGTCTTTAAGCCACTTCTACCCGTTCTACGTTCTCAGCTATAAAATGAGCACGTTTCATATCCTCTAAACAGAGCGGATAATAGCCACTTTTATACCTTGCCCACCTGATTTTGGAATAGTGGAAGTAGTCCTTGCAAACTACGCACATATGGCTGGTTTTCTCGTGTTTACCATAGTATCTATTAGGTTCTTCTTTAAAGTGAATCTTATAACCTAATAATGCTTCTTTAGGATAAAACTTCCTACACTTATCTATTAAACCTTTACAACTAAATCTACAATCATTACATTTGTCAATATCAGCCATAAGAGCCTCCTATTGGTTAAAATCCTCAAAATTGTGAGCAAATTAGGGTTTGGGTTTATTATATTACATCCCCTACGCCGGGGGGTCGGGCTATGGCTCTACCAGAATAATTATTATCCATAAATTATACCCTTAAATCAATCTATATCTCTATGTATATCATAGGGTTATACCATGCCCAAGTTAACATAATTCCTACTATGGGAAGTAAATTGTATATTACCTAAGTCATTGTGCTTTAGGTGATTACATCATTGGCTCTATTGTCTGTATCTATGGCAATAGGTGGTAAGTCTTTTATCATATCCCCTGTAAAGACAGAGACTTGTGTATTACTATGCTCTTTAGTCAATCCAAGTATCTTGGCTCTAAGCTCTACCATTCTGGCAAGGTTGGAGAAATCTTTGTTTTTTAAGAATAATCGTTCATACTTAACTATCTCTGCCTTAAGCTCATCCGGATTATACCGCTTAGCCAAAATAGCTCGTAATCGTGCGTAATTATTCCCAGCCCTTGATCCTTGCTCTGTGTATCCTGCTTGACGCATTGCCTTAGATATATTGAACCCTGTATTAGGGAGATTCTTTATTGCTTCTTCTTGCTTTAATGTCATTTGTTTTGCCTTTTCTTCCGCCGGATCTTATTTTCTTGGCTATTGCCTTAGCTTGATTGATTGACTTGATTAGAAACTTGTATTCTTTATTACTCATTGACTTAGTTTGCATAGCCCTCTAATATAAAGGACATTTCTTGGCTTTTTATTCTTTCCCGCCGGTTTATTTTATAAAAAAATAATTAAAAATAATACTTGACAAGATACCTATTATATGTTATACTTGTCTTGGATAGAGAGAGAAGGCAAGCGGACAATAAGCCGAAGCCATAAAAGAGGAGGAAGAAATGAAAAATTGGGTATATAGAATAAATTGGTTTAAGAAAAATGGAGGTAAGAATTTTATCCCTGATGGTAGAATTTACCGCAAATACGAAGAAGCAAGGTTTCAAGCAGAAGCTCAAAAACAAGATTTTAGTTATACCATAGAGACCATCGAATTAGTTTAACCCAGAAGCCATAAAAGAGGAGGAGAGAGATGAAGATTACAAGTAAATTAGGGTTTCAACACGATTATGCAAGAGAATTTGGGGGAGAAACTGGCAAGCGGCTATACCGCTATTACAACTTATTTAAGGATGGTAAACCTATGATTAGCCCAAGTATAAAATGGGACTATAATTATCCTGGAAAATTTACGATTGACACTTGTATTCGAGACAAAAATGGGTTGTATATCTTTATAGATTGTAAAACTCGCAAGGAATGCCATAGATGGATGGAAAAAAACTGGAATACATTAACCGCCTAACCAGGCAGAAAAAGGAGGAGTAAAATGAACGAATTGACTAATATGTTTTGGAATGAACATTTTAGGGATAAAGACCCTAAAAAATTAAAAGGGATTAAGTTAAGCATTTATAACTGGCTTAACAAGGATAATTTTGGAGGATTTGCTCTTGATAACGGCACTTTTTGGATTGAAAAGACTTGCTCAACAGCAACCTTACCTAACTATATTTACAGCTATTTAACAAAATGGGCTAAAAGAAAAGGATTTAACGCTTTATATACCGCCTAACAAGGCAGAAAGGAAGGGGAAAATGTATACCAAAAAGGAAAGGCAACACTACAACGAAAACAGGGAAAGAGCTTGCCAACGCTTAGGCATAACCAAAAACCAATATAATTGGTTAAGGCGTAAAGGCAAGGCGTTGCATACTATCTATGAAAGAGATTGCAACGGAGAATATCCTCACGAAGATTTTGCAGAAACTTTAGAAGAGCCAATTTATTACGCTATTCAAGAATATATCAAACCTTTTGGATTATATGCATATTACCAAACCGACCCAAGAGGGGCAACGCTTTACTTGGACAAAGAGCCAATTCCGGAGGATAACTATACCCAAGCGGTTTGTATCTATTAACCTATAAAGGAGGGATTAAAATGACAAAACCTAATTATCAAAGGGCTATAAGTTTGACAGAGTCAGAAAATAATCAGACAAATGAATTACAAGCTAAGGGGGTGAAGGTAATTGATATCTTTAGAATGGGGCTTGCTTTATCCTATTCCGCCGAATTTAATCCCCAAGAAGTGCCTCAAGGGCTGATTGATAAGGTAAAAAAGCTAATTTAAGGGGCTTAATCTTGTAAAAAGTATTTGCTCCTTCTTTTGCCGTATTTTAGCTCCATAGCTCGTTGAGTGGCTATGTTTTCTATCTCAATGGAGTCATAAGGGATTTCTTTCCGCCGAATATGTCTGTCTGAATATCCGTTGTCGGATTGTAATTTAGATAGTAGCTTTTCTATGTCTTTACAGACTTTGCCTGTCTTAATGCAGGGCTGGTCTTTACATTCTTTGCAAGTGTTAAGGGGGGCTTCTTCTTTAGGTGTTAAAAAAGGCATAGCTATTTCCTTTCGGTTTAGTTATGCCTCTGCATCTGCCTTTTAAGGGGTGATTTAGTGGGCGGTTAAGTTAAAAAAGTTCTTTTCTTATTTCTAATAATACCCAGTCTGAATAAATGGGGTAGATAATACCAAATTCTATTAACTGCTCAATTCGTTTATACCTTATTCGTTTCCGCTTATTCTTATTTCTTGTCTTTTCCATAAAATTTTTCCCTCTTTAAGGGGGGCGTGTTCAATAACTCCATAACCTACCCTTGCCATATTGCTTAATATCTCAAGGTTTAACTCAAGGAATCTCTTAAAAGTAGGGTCATCTCGGATTATGTCTTCTATTGCCCTCTTTTCCGCCATATATTCTCCTTTTATTTAGCTAATCCCACATATAGAATTTACCATCTTTCGCTTTTAGTTTATACAGGGCATTTTCTACATCGCAAGCATAATATCTACTTTCCCCATTCTCTATAACACAGGTATTCACTCCAAAAGCTTTCCAAAACTTATTCGTTTTTATTTTTCTATCCCGGCATATTTTACTAATTTCATCTGCACTATAACCTAATTTACTTTTTGGTTTTGGTAACATATTCTCCTTTTATACAGCCCATTCACGGCTTGGATTAATTCGTTGATTTTGGCTCTTAAAACTACATCACATACTTGGTAAGGGTCTTCATTTATCTCTTCTATTAGTCCTTTCTTAATACAAGCCAATAACTATGTATCTTTGCCCCACAATTTTGTTGTTTAGCATCTGCTTGTAATTTATTCTTTGATACTTTAATAAATATATCTTTTAATTCATACCCTAATTCTTTGGATATGTTTATAACAAAATTATGTGTGCAGTAGAATTTACCGTCAGTCATATCTTGACATTTGAAAAATAAATAACCTTTTGGATTTAATCTACGATATATAGCTTTTAACGAATCAATATACATCTCACATAATAGATTATAATTTTTGAAGTAAGAAAATCTCTTACACATTTGGTCATTATTAACGGCTTTTCTATCCCTGAATAAGAATGGGGGGTCAAAAACTATACTATTAAACATTGCACAATGTAGGAGTAGACGAGAGTCATCTTGGATTACATCTGGGTATAGTGGTATTAAATCACTCTTATATTTAGGTTGTTTATCAGTATAAAAATTACCCTTAGAATAAGTAATATCTGCTTCAAACCAACAACTTCGTAAATGTATATCACTCATAGCTTGCAGTATTTCTTGGTCGGTATTATAAACTGATAAATACTTCATCCTTCATCCTCCTTTAGGTTAGGCTTCATACTCTCCTTAAGTTAGGCAGGGGTGGCAGAACAATCATTCTTCTGTAAGTAGGCGTTGAAGTGTTGTTCTTGCCCAAGCCCACGCCGCTACTATCTGTTGCTACGGTTTCTTTAGGCGTTTATGCACACCCCTACCGATTATTTAAGCCATTCTTCCTTGACACCATTCCTAATATCTATAATTTCTTTACACCTTTTTAAGTTCATACCAGTATCACTTTGAATTTCTAATGGGTCATATTTCCCATCCAACATATCACAACCACTCAGCCCCATTGCTGTTAGTTATTATTTTGCTTCTTCTTCGTTTACAATTTCTAATTCGCCAGTTTTATTTTTTCTGGTCTTTCTAATAATTCCAATAATGTTTACAATTTTATCAACGTCAGAAACAGATAATCCTGCATCTTTGATAATCTTTCCGGCGTCAACTTCAAGTAAAACATCTTCAAGTGAATCAGCGATAACCATTTCGTTTAGTAAGGTTTTCTTAGCTTTTGGGTCAACTAATATTACCTGAAACAAACCTCTCTTGCCTTTAGGTATTGACATTTTTTTCTCCTTTTCTTTAGTTTTTATTGCTGGCTTTACTTCTGTTTGCTCACTTATATTTGAATATCTTTTAATTTCTTCAAGACTACCAAGGTACGTGTAACTTTGTAATTGATCATCCCAATTACTACTTATAGGATTATTAGGATATTGAGTATAATCATTTAGGTGGACTGCCCCTAAACTTGTATTACACAACTCTTGATTTTTTAACATTATTTACCTCCTTTCAATTTTGCTGTTAGTTAGTTAATTTTTAGGAACAAATACGCTTGTCATTGCATTACAATCTAATCTAAAAAATGTATATATCCAACCGCCTACTACTAAAAAAACTGAATAATCATCTGTCATTAGTGTTTCGTGTAATTCCATTGCATCTAATTGTTCTTTTGTAATTCTCATCTCCCCTCCCTCAATTTTGTGCAGATTGCGTTGGCTATTCTATTTCTAAAATTCGTAAGAGCATCTCTTAATTCCTCTGGATGCATACCTCTTGGGTCTTTACAAGGAATTGCTTGTCCTACCAGCGTATCCATTATTATTCTTTTCAACTCCTCCTCACTCACTTCCCTCTTTTTTAGTTCGGCTTGGAGTTTGGTGATTTCTTCCTTTGCCTCCGCCAATTCCAATTCCTTTTTGACTAAGATAGGAGTTACTTGGTCAAGGCAAGAGTTAAAACCTTCAGCTACATCTCTATATCTTTGTGTATAATTAGCCCTGCCTACGATATGAATTTCTTTCTTCCCCGGCAACTCCTTCCCTGCTTTTTCTACTTGCTCGGCTAAGGAGATGAGAGTCTGGATTGCCTCACTTGTTCTATCTGTCCCTTGCCAATTTCTTTTCAATAAGTCAATCGCTTCCCGAATATTCATTTAGTCCTCCATCCTTTTTGCCCGTTTCTTATCTTGTGAGGTGATGATTTCCGAGTTACGCCAGTATCTTTTTATTATCTTTAACACCGCCCAATAAGTCTTATCGTCTGCGTCTGAGCCATTTACTCTATTCCAAATTTTCCAGATTGTTTGGTTAGCTAAAGAGAATCTCTTATCTTGATTAGGCATTGGTGTCTATCCTTTTGTTAATAAGGTCAATGGCTCTTATCCTTGATTGTAGTGTCATTTTAGTCTTGGGTATTCCTCGCCTCCATACTTTTATAATCAAATTCTCTTTCAATCACCCGTTTATAAATCTTATTAGGCTTTAATGTAGTCGTTCCGTGTTCAGGGTGGATAAGTTTAGTTTCTTTGCTTGTTTTTAAATAAAGCGTTCCATTTAATTCATAGGCTTCTATTCCAGAACAATCAGTTATTTCGTGTGTATTCGTTCCTTCTCCCCGCAAAACTACAAATGAGCCATTGAGTTTTATCTGCTTGGCTTTTTCGGGAACTTCCTTTACAATCTCTAATACGCAATCACCTTGCTGTGCAAAAATCTTTTCCATTTCTCCTCCTTCGGTTATGAAACAAATTTTGGCAATACGGATACCAGCTCCGCTTCTTTTTCTTTTGAGATGTTTTTTAAATCATCCCTTTCAATTAAAGACAAAATCCAGGCTCTTGCCTGTAAAGCATTACTGACTTCAGGGGGAACTGGCTTGGCATAAAATACTTCAGGGATAGAGGCATGTTGGAAATAAAGATACTTTCTTCTGATATTTTGCCCAATATTCATATTCATCAGCTTATAATTAAATCCTGTTTTGGGGTCATTCCAGTTATCAATAGTTTTAGCGTTAGAATGTTGCAATACTCTTTCTGCCCCAATTTTTCTGATAATTTCTCTTTGAACATCGGCATTGGTTTCAGTTAAGGCAATTTTTGGGTCTAATTTTTCGGCAGAAGTTTCTACTATTTCTTTAGGCATTTTAATTCCATTTAAACAATATAGTCCGTAGTCATCACTATATCTGACCGCCATTCCATTGTCGTTATGTAAGACATTATTTTTCCAATGGACTTCTGTTAGCTTTTCACTGATAAAAGCCACACCCTTGTAAGGGATTATAAAATTAACCTCACTATTAAAATTTATAAATAAATCATAATCCTTTTCGTTAAATTCTACTCCAATAAATTTTCCATATTCATACCAACCACACCAAACCAACCACCATAAACCCAAATACCAGTTTTGGTTTATTTCTTTGATCTGTGAGTCGAGCTGTGAGTCGAGCTGTGAGTAGAGCTGTGAGTCGAGCTGTGAGCGGAGCTGTGAGTTGAGCTGTGAGTTGAGCTGTGAGTAGAGCTGTGAGTAGAGCTGTGAGTCGAGCTGTGAGTTGAGCTGTGAGTAGAGCTGTGAGTAGAGCCGTGAGTCGAGCTGTGAGTCGAGCTGTGAGTTGAGCTGTGAGTCGAGCTGTGAGTAGAGCTGTGAGTCGAGCTGTGAGCGGAGCTGTGAGTTGAGCTGTGAGTTGAGCTGTGAGTAGAGCCGTGAGTCGAGCTGTGAGTCGAGCTGTGAGTTGAGCTGTGAGTCGAGCTGTGAGTAGAGCTGTGAGCGGAGCTGTGAGCGGAGCTGTGAGCGGAGCTGTGAGTTGAGCTGTGAGTAGAGCCGTGAGTCGAGCTGTGAGTTGAGCTGTAAGCTGAGCTGTGAGCGAATCTGTGAGTCGAGCTGTGAGTCGAGCTGTGAGCCGAGCTGTTTAAAATTTTTCTTATCTTTAACTAAACAGAAAAATAAAGAACATAACAAGGCAGTGTTTATTGGAGAATTGCCTATTATAACCATCGGCTCATCTTGTCCCATAGACTTATAAAGTTTTTTAGTATATTCGATAGCTTTTTTATGGTTCATAGGAACAGAGGCTTGCTTAACCCATTTATCTATAAAATTTGGTATTTGAGATTCCTGTTCTTTAGTCAGTTTTTTTATCATACTCCCTCCGAGTTTAGAGATTGCAGTTTTTGTTTATAAGTAGAGATTATGTTTTCTAATTCAAAGATATTAAATTTATGTTCCTGTCGGCTTCTTTCCCGCAATTCTGCGACTGCTTGTTCTCCGTATTCTGCAATTAACCGTTCTGCATAGATACCTTGATTGCCTGAAAGCCATTTATTACAACGAACACACTGGCAATTTATATTAATGACATCAAAGTCAAGGCAGTCTTTATGAATATAGTGTCCGGCTTGTTGTTCTTTCCAATGTCTTTTGTCCCCGCAAGTAAAACAAATTCCTTTGGCTAATCTTCGGATATACTCACTTTGCAAATTCCAGGCTTTCTTTTTTAATGATTTTAAACTAATATGTCTTACTTTGCGTGATTTAGGCATTGGTATTTCCTATTAGTTGAATATTACTTTCTACTTCATTTCCCCATACATCCCAACCTTCTATTTTCTGGCGGGCGAATAACTCAACTCTCGGTAAATCACCAACAAGATTAATTATCCTGTCACGTGTTTCTGCTGGTTTCTTACTATGATGTTGTCTTGGAGAATCAATTAGGCGATGAACACATTTACTAACTCTTGGAATTGACCCTTTCCTTGCAAGAAGGCACAATTCAATAGCACCACCACATACCCACCTGCCCATAAAACAAACTGGCTTTCCCGTTGTAGTTCTTTTTAACCATTCAAAAGCAACGGTGCTATATTGAAATCCCCAAGTATTTATACATTTTAAAGCAAGTGGTAATTTTGAATAAACAACCCATAAAAATAAAAGACAGTTAGTATCAGCCAAGTCATTAATTGGCAATCCTAATATTTCTTCGTCTTTCATGGTGGGATAATGGTCTGTTATTTCTTTCCCATTGGTCGAAACATTTAATTTACAGCCACCAAAATCCCACGGTGGGTCAGCATAGATTATTTGATATTTTTTAGTCATTTTTATTTTTATATAACCTAAATTCTTCTAAAGTTTTATTCCTTTTACTTGAATTACAATACTTACAAGCAACATCTAAGTTTTCTTTCGCATTAGTTCCACCACGAGATAAAGGTGTTTTATGTTCTAAGCAATCCAAACCTAATCCAATGGGTTTTAAACAAAGATAACAAGTTAAAACACCATATTGGTTCAAATTATTTTTATAAATCTTCTTAATTAGTAGGGTAGTTAAATCTTTTGTTAATGCCCTACGATTAGCACAACTTGCCTTATAACAAATTTTTCCTTTTGGAGATTGCGCCCAAAGTTTTTTTCTTAATTTATGTGCAGGACTACTTTCATATTTTCTATACAATTCTCGATTTTCTTTTTTGTATTTTTTGTTATATGTCTTAACTTTATCAGTATTATCTTTATAATATTTTCGCTTGTTTCTCTTTATCTTATCTTTATTTTTTAGATAATAGTTTCTGAGGTATAATTTTATTTTTTCTTTATTCTTTAAGTAATAAAACTTAAACCATAATTTAGTCTTTTCTTTATTTATTTCTTTCCACTCCTTAATTTTATCTGGATGATTCAATCGATATTTTAATTGCACAAACTTACCTTTTTTAGTTTTACGATAATTTTTTTGCCATTCTTCTTTATTAAACATTTAATCCCCTTTATTAAACCAACGCCGAATCGCAAAACTTCTCAATAATGAAATCCCTGTGTAAATTATCCCTATTAAAATATTTTTTCCTGGAGTTAAAGACTTAAATCCGAATAAAGGAAGAATCAAGATATTGGCAAGGTAGTTAATGGAGAATCCTACTGCGATATTACTCCACGATTCAGCCCAGCTTCGTTGGATTGATTGGGTCATACCCCCCCGTTCCTTACCTGCCAAAAAAGCCTGTTCAAATCTTCCTTTTGTTTCTTTAATTCTCTCACTACGCATTTAATCTTTATCAATGTTGTTTCTAATTCCCTGACTTTAATACGATTTTCATCTGCTTTCCGCCGAAGTTCTATAATCTCCAACTCTATCGTATCCCTGTTCTTTTCAGCTTCTAGAATTTCATTGTCTTTTTGGCTTCTTTCCTGGTCTATTTTAGTAGAGGTTTTTTCTATCATTTACAAAATATCTCCTGTATTTTTTGTGCGTGGGGAGTTTTTTCTATTAATTCCGTAATTTCCTGAAATAAATAATACTCTGGAATATAAAGTAATTCATGACTTCCTGTCCTTCCGTTCCTATTCTTGCCCACGATAATCTCATATTTATTTTTATCTTCTTCTTTGCGAGTGTAGAAATATTCCCAATACAACATCAATACAACATCTGCATGTTCTTCCAATACACCGGTTGATTTTAAGTTTTCTAAACTTGGTCTTTTATCATTATTGTCAACTACCTGTCTATTCATTTGTGAAGCGAGAATACCAACCATTTTGTTTTCAATCATTAACTGACGAAAGTTTCTAATATACTCATTCAACTCTGTCCGTTCTTTTTCACTTTGCCTAATGCCTTGAATATAATCTACAATCACAACACTTGGTTTTGGGTCTAATAATTCAATTAAATGATTTACTTCCTTGAAGCTTTTTCCAATACCATTGGTAAGCAAGAGAGGAATCTTACCTACCCACTTTTCAAATATTTCCCATTTGGCTTGTAGTTCGTTATTAAAATTAAGTTTCCCTGTCAATAAATCGAAGTTATCTGTTTTAGTCCATTGGCAGAAAATTCTTTCAAGCATGCTTGGAACATCCATTTCAAGGGAAAGTATCAGAACGGGAACATTTTGGTCTGCTAAATCCCATGCACATTGCAAGGCAAGTGCTGATTTACCCATACTTGACCTTGCTCCTAAAACCGTTAGCCCCTTATGGAATCCCCAAATCTTTTTATTAAATTCACTAATCGTGGAAAGGGGGAATTTAGGCACTCCACCCCGTTCTAAGATTTCAGTTTTTGTGCCAGGTAACCATTGGGCTATCGGCTTTATGCCTTGCACTAATTCTTTCGATGGCATTTTCGGTAAACTCCTTTTCAGTTAGAAGTGAGCCAATGACTGCGTTTGCTAAAACAAAAAGAGAATTTTTTTTGTTAAGATTTCTTAGGTAAATTTCCCCAAATAGTTCAAGCTCAATGTCAACCTGTTTAAGGTGTTTTTTAAGTTCCCCAAGATACTCTTGGTAAAAACACTCAACAATATCGAGTTTGTAGGAGCAAGTGGTTTTTTCACAACACCCTGCCTTCTGGCAAATGTCGCATTTTATAGTTTGTTCCACTTTGGTTTTTCTCCCTGTTGGACCACCCCTTTATTTTCATAGGCAATCTTAACCCAGTTACTAATTGCCCTATCCCAACTCTTAGGGGTTCGCCCCTTAGTTTTATGCCACGCTTGGCAAGCGAGGATTTCGCTCTCAAGATTCAGCATAGGATAAATTGTTTTTAAGTTGGTAAGAAAGGAGGTTTTTAATAAAAGCTCACCAACCAAAGAAGTTTCTTCCTTTTCTTTTTTATTTTTATTTTCTTTTTTATTTTTATTTGGGACGTCCCTTTGGAACTCCTTTGGAACTCCTTTGGAACTCCCTACCTGTCCATCATTGATTCTATTGTGCAGCTCATCAAACTTCTCAAAGTAATAGAAGTCATTGTGTTCCTTGAACTTAGGGAAAACAGCTTTTATCCTTTCCATGTCAGCTTTATAACAGGTTTCATCATGGTTGTAGTTTATTTTATGGCATATAAATCGGATATTTTTGGATATTTTGTTCTGTGTTCTCCCTGCAAGGTAAAGTAGTTTAATGTAGAGTAATTGTTGACTCTCGTTTAACTGATAAAGAAACCTATCGTTTTCATCAAATAGGTCAAGGTATAACTTAACAAACACTATTTTAGTGTATGGCATTATCTTTCCTCATATCTCCCATAAGGGGTCTTACTTTTACCGCTATACCGCCCAATTTTTACTTTTTCTTTGGGCTTTTTATAATTCTCCCCATGCCTTTTGCAGAACATAAAATTTGCCTGGGCAGAAAGAGGCAATCCACAATGGCAAAAGGTGGTTATCACTGTTTGGCTGTCCATAAGTGTCCAGAAGCTCCACGCTGCCCCATCTTAACCTTGCCTTGATATTCAATCTTTTTTCCTACCCAATCATTTGTGTCTTTGCCATAGACCTTAGAGATTTCAAAATAAGAAGTTTGGTTAATTCCGTGAGTAAAGGTTTCCCCATTGAATTCGCAATCGCCAATTAAAAATGAAGAAATCTTAGGGCTTACCGGAGCAGACCATTCTCCTGTAATTGTGATTACCATACCCTTTTCAGGAATATGTTTAGTATTTAGCCATTGGTTAAAGTCTTTACCGCTGCTTGTTTTTGTTTCAGGTATCATTTTTACTTCCTCCTTTTCTGTTACTAGTTGATAATCTGTTCTGTCATTTTCTACCCCGCAGATTGGGCAATTTATAATTAATTGTCCTTCTATCGGAGGTAATGTTTCACCGCATAACCAACAAATATCACTCATTTGGTTTCTCCGCACTTGTCTTTAAATGGACACCAACCACATTCGCCAAACTTCTGTTCTTTTTCTTTCCAATAAAGTCTTGGGGAAACTGGTGGCAAGGTTTTAGAATCCCAATAATACCTAATCTTGGTTAACTCCATATCAATCTCGTTCTTCCAATATTCATCTAAAGGCAAGGTGTATTGTTCTATACAAAGATCGTCTTTAGATACAAACACTAGCCCTGCCTTTTCTTTCCCTAACACCCAGGCATAGGTCATTACCTGCATCCAGTTGTTGTAGAATATGTCCTCTACCTTTTTACCCGCCTTTATTTCTTGGGCAACATACCAAAACTTTTTTGAGTTCTGACTTTTAATGTCGATAACCTCGTCGGCAGTTACTATGTCAGCATAGCCATGAATATCGTCTTTGGTAATCTCGACTTGGGTTTTTAATTCAGGATTAACTTTTAAGAGATTATCAACAACGAATTTTTCAAAAAGGTTGCCACATTTAAAGACCCTGATGGCACGATCATCAATCGGGTTAGAAGGCATTTCACCTTTTCTTGCCCAATATTGTCTTCTAAAGCATTGCCCTAACGAAGAAGGGCTAATTAATCCGCTTGGTTTTCTTTCTTGTGGTTTTAATGCTTCATTTATTACAGCCTGGATATTATTCACCTGTCGGATTGTCCTTTCCTAATGGTTCTATATGTCTTTCTTGATATTTGGCTGTATTTTCTTCTAATTCAAACATAATTCTTTCTTTAACATAGGGCATTAGAGCAGCAATGGCTTTTTCGTATTTAATCTTTTCCTCATCAAGCCAATCCTTAATCTCTAATTTTACCCTTTCAAAAAGTTCCAACTTCTTATTCCAGTCTTTCTGAAGTTCGCAATATTCATCCCAAGCCTGTTCTTCTTCTAAGTTTCTATCCATTAAATACTCCTTATCGCTGAAATTACTAAGATAAACAAAGATAAAATTAAGCAAGTAACGAGAGTTACTGAACAAAAGATATAATCCTGCTCTTTGTTAGTTAGTTTTTCCCAATATCTATCTTCACGGGGTAATTTGGGCATTTCGTTAGTCATTGAACACCGCCAATCCTACTCTTGCTCTATATTTGTTCGATTCATAGATTGCTCTTTTGTTTCTTTCTCTCCAACAAGTGTTATGGCAAGTCTTATAATCCCATATACCACTTTGTCCATAAGCATCATCAAGCATAAAAGCATTATCCTGTTTGTGAATATAATCAGGACAGTTCGGACACTTTACCCCGATTTTGTTCATACTACCTCCCGCAGTTTTAAAAAATAGGCAAGGCTCTGGAAACTGCGAGGAAACCAGAAAGGACACCTCTGCTTACGCAATGATGTCCTATACCTTGCCAATTAGTTAATTTTTTGTAACTCGCAGTTTTATCTAACATTTTAATCTGTAACCCCTGAATTGTTTGGTATGTTTAACATTGACCTCATATTACCATAAATATATTTCTTGTCAACAAAAAATCTTTTATTTTTTAATCCTCATCTTCATAAGCCATATCTGAACATATATCACATAAAATTCTCGTCGACATAATCAAGGTTTTTAGCAAACACCTAATATCTGTCATTGAGGCAAAACTATTTTCTGCCCGCTTGCATTGGTCATCGCAATAAAATTCGCACTTAAAACAATTGCCTTTCATCTTGTCTTTAACCACCAAACCCCTTCTTTATCTTCTAAAATAAAAAATGGATACTTAGTTTCATAGCTGCTATTGAATATTATTTTATAATTTTTTTGCATCTTTACCTTCCCAATAAAAAGTATCAACTATTTCCTTAAACGAGTTACCCTACAAAATAACTTATTTTATGATTTGTAGGGTAAATCTTGAAGTTTCAATTTATTACCTCAAGTTTTGGATTAACCTCATTGTCCGGCTAACATTCCCTACCCCAACACATTCGTTATCACACCAGAAAAACTCTAAATCTTTAATCCCTGTTTCTCTGGACATTCCTTTTTCAAATTCCGCCATTTTACCCCATAGAATAGCTTGTTCAGTTTGAAACATATCCCAGTAGAGTTTGATAATGGCTAATTGTTTTTTAGTAGGATTAATCTGATATTTCTTTGCCATTTTTCTCCCTAATTACCCGAATTCTTATTAGGTCATGTTTTGAGCCAAATAGTGTAAAATGTTCTTGTATTTCCCAGAGTAACTTTTGGGTAGTTATGGTTTCATCTCCGTCGGGTGGTTCTTCTACCGATATGAAGCGTTTAAGAGGTTTATTTACTTCATCGTAGTCGGTGTATTCTAAAATATAACCATTATCAGATTGGATTATTTTAAGGTCGTTCATTTTTAAAAACTGCCTTCTGACAGTCAAAACAACAATAAGGATAATTGAGACATCTTTTCCCGCAACTTAAAACATCATTAATGGTTCTCGGCTTCTTTAATTTTTTGGACGATTTTACGCCTTTGGTAGCATTGATCACAGAATTTACCCTCTATGGTTTGAAAGTATATTCTACTTTCTTCCCCACAATCTTCACAATGGGGGTTGGTTCGGTAATTGTTGTAGACCGAAAATGACTTATTAAGATACTTCAAGAAATTCCTCCTTAATGACAGACGCCAAGCAATCTGAACATGACCGACAATGGTCTTTATTGGGGGGCATCCCATTACAATAATGTCCTGATACTGCCTTAAAGATTAGTTTAATATCCTTCTTCCCCTCCGCTCTTCTTAATGCAAAAGTAACTAGGTCTTGTAGAGCAAAGGCATTGGAGTAACCACAATCGTTATTTTTGGCGGGAGGATAAATTTGAATCGAGTTAAACTCTTTTTCATTCCTATTAACTACTATGTAAAGATGTCCTTCACACGATTTGAATTGATAGGTTTTGGATTTCACTTAAACAACTCCTTAAAAAAATCAGGCAATTCGCTATCCGAACATTCTGCACAAACACCATTCTTTAAAGCCTTATCTTTTTTACAGATTACACAGCGACCAAAACTAAATTCTTCTTTTTCCATTATATACTTGTTTTATTTAGTTTAGCGTAAGGTTCAATTACTTTATCCCATACATCTTTCAAGGTTTGGGTATCTTCGTCGCAATGGGTTTGAACAAAGGCAAGGCTGTCTGGATTGCCAGATAAACACCTTAACCATACATTCGGCTCAAGTGGGTGTTCTTTGGCGGTAATACCATAGAAGTTAGCTACTGCCCCTAAACGCTTGCTGTGTAAAGTAGCAAGCCTAAATCTGGCTATTTCTAAAACGTCAGTATGATAAAGTTCTTTATAAAATGGAAAGTCAAGGTGGTGCAGAATGGAACGGGAAAGGCAGAATGGAACGTCAAATTTACGACCATTCCAAGTGATTATGCGGTCAAATTTACGCAGGTCAACACAAAGATCCTTAAGTAATCGTTTATCAAATATACCCTCTCTTAGCTCCTCTGGGGTAATAGTATTGGCTATGTTTTCCCCGTTTTCTGACCTTAAGGAATAGCATAAGACTATACCGAATGATGATTTTAACCCTGAGCACTCAATATCAAAAAAGGCGAGTTTCTCCGTAAGACCTTTGGCTTGGTCATAACAACGGGGATGCTCGCCTTTAATTGGTAATCCATTATGTCTATGGACACAGCGGAACTTTAATCTATCATTATATTCTGGCTTACTAATGGACTTTAGACTTAGTTTCAAAAATATCCTCCCAATATAAAGGACATAAAATCCTAACTTATTAACAATTATTTCCCTGCCTGTGGATAACTAAAGAATAGGCAAGGTTAGGGTCAGAATTGCACCCCTTCCCAATTCTTCTATCCAGTCGGAGTATTTGATTTGTTTCTTATTTACCCACCAGTTTAGCCCACCCATAATCAAGGCTAAAATTATTGCCCTAATTAGTATAGTTACCCAAGAAAACCCACTCCAAATCAACGGGAAAGCCCCTAAACCGCACATAAAGCCGTGTAGGTAGAAGTTATCCTTGCCTGTCAATCTACCCCAATAGGCTGTTAAGGCTGCCCCTGTGAGAGCTATACAGGGCAAAAGGGTCCACCAATTAGGGAATGGGCGGAAATAATAGAGAAGCCCATAGATAATAGGCGGGATAAACCAATCTCTCATCCAGGTTTTAAAAATTCCCCCTATTCCTCCTAACCTATAGAGAATTGCTGTTATTAGGGAGGCTATTAGAAGTGGTATTGTCTTTTTCTTCGCCATTTTTTATTTGAAAATTTGCACAGCCAAATGAAATTCGGGGCTGGTTGTAATAATTGTTAATAACCTCTGCTTCATTCTTAGTTAAAGGGTTAGGCTTGGTAACGGGTCTGATAATCCCCGCATAAAGTGCCCAGGCAAGTATCAAACCCGCCACGATACCCCCCACCCATTTACCAATAAGGGCGTAAGGCATTATTTATTGATTGCTGCCCTAACCGCACCAATACCTAAAGCTGCTAAGATTGCATAGACATATTCAGGAATTATTACTCCACAGGCTTGCAAAATTCCAACTATGCCACCGATAATAGCAATAATGTAAGTTTTTTTACCCTTTAACCACTCTATCAGTTTAGTCATTTACTCCTCCTTTGCCATACTATATTCTTCTAATGTCATTTTCCCTTTACTACTATTACAATTTTTACAAGCTATTCCTAAATTTTGATATTGTTTTTTATGTTCTTTATTATTATCTCTCCACTGTTTATTACGTTCTCTATTTGTCATTAGCTAACTCTCTGGCGATTGCTATTAAACATTCTGTCTTTACTGCACATTTCTTTAATATCTTAGGGTCTATTTTAAAGGGCGAGTCATTGCATAATTGGGAATAGGATAGAAACATTTGTCTGATGGGCAAGAGTTCGTCGTGTATCAATTCATCCAATTCTTTATTAACCATTATGAAATGCCTCCCTTAATTTGCTTAATAATGCCAAGCGTCCTTCTCTTGATGAAATTTACTTCTCTCTACTAATCCCTTAAAACACTTAATCCAGTCCTGTCCGCATTTAGGACAAGTTAAGACTAATGCCGGTAGTCCATATTTTCTTGGCATTTGAGTTTTGCAATCTGGGCAAAGGTCGGTCATTCGTGCTTATATCCGTTTATCCTGCCCAAAACTTCAATCATCTGTTTATGTTCTTCCCTGACAAACTTTCCTCTCTCATCTGCCTTTTCATCGTGGCGTTCGATTCCTGAACAGATACGATCAAGTGTGGAGTTTGTTTTAGTTTGTATCTCTTGCCAAGTTTTTCTCTCGCTGGCGTGTTGCTCGGCTTGTTTATCAACCCATTTCATAACCCAGATTAACATTCGCCAGAGAATATAAAATAATATCGCTATTACTGCCCCTGCTATTCCGTATTGTGTCCAGTCAATATGTGGCATTTTTCTACCCTCGTAATTAATTTACCATTATAAATCTACTTCTTCCACTTGGCGGAGCAGTAAATATCCAACCACTTCCAGCAGTTGCAACTGATTGATTATTTGTGCTATTCGCTCCTGCATACCAAGTATTTGCTGGGCTTGCGACAGAATGTTGTATATTAAGCCAATCACACGATACAATCGCTCCACCTGAAATCGTTAATGCGTGGGTTGCTGTTCCTGTGGTGGTGTTAATAGTAATAACGTTTCCTGAGCTTCCTGTTGCGACAAATGGTGTAGTCGGGTCTGTAAGTGTTACCGTCTGTCCATTTTGGAACATTAAATTATGTGCGGCGGTTCCCGTATCTTTAAGTTGAACTAGCGTTGGGCTTCCAGCGGTTGTATTGTTTCCTATACTTGCCCCACGAGCAAACCAAACAATATTATAAGTAGCCTTACCTCCTGAAATAAAATTTACAGCATTCGCCGTTGTGTCCGTGAACTTTATTGTTGATGTATTAGCCGTGAGTGTTCCGTTAGCAAATGACCATACAGAACCATTGCCTGTCAGAGTAATGGTGCTTGAACTTGGGGTGAGAGTAGATGAAACAGAGGAATTTGTGTATGAAGTAATGGTAACGCTGTAGCCTCCCGTGGTAAACGTTCCCGTAAAATTTGTAAAACTTGTTGACGAAGTGAATGCGTCCTGCAATGTTAATGTCGAGCCAAACATACGATTTTGCATTGCCGCCGTTATCGTTACCCCACCCGTTGTAAGATTCTCTCCGACTCTACCTTCAAAACGAAAAATGGATGTTCCTGTCATCGTTGTTCCCGTTAAGTCCAGCGAACCAAACATTGTTGTAATGCTTGGGATATTAAATGTTGGCGTATTTGTTACTCCATTAAAAGTAATGTCCGAACCCAAACGAGCCATATTCGCCTTAACGATATTACTCGCCGAAGGAATAGAACTACTATCAAATACAAAGTTATCCTGTGCTAATGGAACAACCGTCGCCCCCATTTGGCTACCACCACCATTAGTTGCAGTATACCAGTTGTCATTTTCTGACCAATTATAATTATTTGCCGTGCCATTATTTGTTGTCGCTTTGAAATACCAGGGATTTGTTGCTGTCGTAAAGGTAATGTTTGTGTTACCACCACAGTTTCCTGAGCCTCCAGAAATTGCCGAAGCGTCATACGCTGTTCCCAATGTAATGTCCTGAAAATCAACATTACTCCACGTCATTGTTGCGCCAGAGTTAGTGATTGTTCTGGTGGTTCCTAACGTATTTGATGCAGTAAACAACCTATTCAGCGCACTGTTTCCTGTCAGTGTAAATGTGTTAGTAACCGTAATATTTGCTGCCAACAACAACGAATCTGTTAGTGCTGCGTTTCCTGTTCTCGTAAGGTTATAAAATGACCATCCCGAACCTGCTAATGTTACCGATCCTACTCCGGTCAGCTCGACAGTTTTTCCGTTCGCAGTAAATGTTCCCGAAGCAGACTTTGTTATTGCAGAACCATTAGCAGTCACGTTGTTTCCCAGTGTCATCGCTCCACCAATATTGATTTGAAATTGTCCAACAGTGATCCCATTTGTTGTGAGAGTTCCGGTTCCATTCATCGCCAAAATAGACGTCGCGGAATGCGTATACGTCATTCCTGCGGCTAAAGTAATTGAACCCGATACAATTATCGTTGCGTTTGCGTTGTGAGTCGCTGTTCCTGTAAATCCTGTGAAATCTACGCTCTTTGCAACCGCCCCATTATCAATAGTAATACTTGTGGTTGTAGCAGTAATTTGTGCATCGTCGGCAGCTGTCGGAGCAACACCACCAACCCACGCACTCCCTGCCGTCCAATTACCAGCTGCACCAGTAGCAGCTACAATAGTCGCAGCATAACATTGAGAGCAAAATAATAATAAAAAAAATATGCTTAAAAGAATTTTTTTCATTGAGCTAATTTACTCTCCCATTCTTCTTTTTGTCTTTTAAGTTCATCTAATTGAGTTTGTATCTCTTCATCTGTATAAATAGGCTCCACAAAAGGCTTGTCAATTTCTGTTAACCAATTATCAATTCGTTCTTTCTTCTTTTCGGCAATCTTATCGTCTTTTTGTTTCTTAGTCATTAAATTCCATTCAGATTCGCTAAAATAAAGTGAATCCGCATATTTACCTTTAGAAGTATTTTCCTCAAAATGAACCTCTATTCTGACTGTGTAACAAAAAGCCGTAGACGAAAACAGCAAAAGAATGCTAAAAGTTAAAAATAATTTTTTCATATTAACTCCTTAATTAATTTGGTCTATGGTGAAATCAAATGTTACTGTAACACTTGTCGGAGTCCCGGAAATACTTGTAGTATGCCATCCCACATAATCATTGGCGTCAATACTGGGATTACTTAACGAACCATCATCATTGGCATTATTCCCAGCGGTTGCTGTTATATCAGCACTATCTACCACAGCAGGATTCGCACCATTTGAATCATACTCATCAAGTTGTCCTACAATATTTGTGCCGCCTGTGCATTGAAGATGAACGGATTTTATAGTTATCGCCCAAGGAGAACGCCATACAGGATAATCATCAGCTGCCACTGGATTCAGTATTACAAAAGATTTTGAATAAGTCCCAGATAAGGTATAAGCTGCATCTCCGTAAAATCTTATGCCTGAACCAGGAACCGCTGAACTATCTATGGCTATTTCTCCCGCAGCGTCTGTTGTAGGGTCAGTTCCGTTGACTATTTCCGTAGAGGTTGCTCCTCCTGCGTCAATTACCCCAGTCAAAGTTGCTCCATTAATTGTGGGATTCTGATTAAATACCGCCAAAGGTGAACCCGAAGCAGATCCGGTTTCGTCTGAAATTAGTCCGTAAAGATTAGCTGAAGAAGTAGCGTCAACATTAGTTGTATTTAATGCACCAATTTTAATGTTAGCTGAACCATCAAAAGAAGTTCCTCCGATTGTGCGAGGCGTAGTTAAAGTTGCCGCTGAACCGGTCGTGTTTTGGTTGAGGGTGGGAAAATCTCCTGCTACTGCGATACTTAATACGCCAGTTGTCGTTGTGTTCTTTAAAATACCTGTGGCTAATGTGCCTAATGCCTGTTCTGCGGAAAGAGAGCCATTGGCAGTTTGAGTGATATAGGTTGCGTCAGTGGGAGCGCCGGTTTCGTAGTAGTCCAATTTTCCGGTATAAGGATTAAATTTCCAAGCTGCGAAACATACTTGGGGAAATAAAAGTAAAAAGAGTAAGATTAGTCTAATCATTTGTCTCCTAATCAAAAGTGTATGTGTCTCTTGCCGTCCAGTTAGCATCATCCGCAGCAGAAGCCCCAAAAACATCCCTTTGGGTCATATTCCCTGGGTCGGCAGAATAAGTAAATTTATAAATTAACCAACCTCCCGTGCCTTCGGCTAAACCCGACGGGGCAAAACCTTGATACACAGGTTGACCATCAGACCTACCCGTATAATCAATCCTCATTTTTAATCCTGAAGGTATTTCGGTATATCTATGGGCAGAAAGATTTGGGTCAAATCCGTCAACTTCAACCGCAGAAGGCTTTACTGCTCCCTCTATTCCTGTTTTGTTTCCTAAAGTCATCTATGTTCTCCTTGTAAGTGCATCACGCCTTTTTTCTATTTCCCTAATGTATAAAGTCATTCTGCAATAGTTAAACATTTTATCGTAACGTTTATCAAAACCTGATGGGCTTCCCAAGTGAGTTTCTAACTGTCTGATTCTAGTCAACATATCCCCTTCCGTGCCTTCTTTTCCGATTTCATTTTTTGCCCAATCAGAAATTATTTTTAACTTACTTACTTCTCTTGACTCCAAAGTCAACGGGGCGGAGAAAAAAGAATAAACGGATAAAGGGACTCCACCCACGTCAAGCCTTGATATAGAATCAGGAGGGTTGGTAGTTATAGATTCAATGGGGATAGGATTTGTAATTTCAGCAGTTTTGGCTATTGGCATAGGTCTCCTTTTTCGACGGAAAAAACTAAAAATCTTATTGACAAACCTTTCTTTTGTGGTGTATTAAATAATTTGTTCCCTATAATCTGGAATTTCTTCACCAGAAAGTAAATATAGTTTTTCTACAAGATTAGCTTTTTCCCATCGTGGGTCTTTAGTTGCCACCAAAGCACTTGTAACTTGGGGGATAATACCTAACATAGGAATAGATTTTTTACCTATTTTAGCCATATCCTTAACTGGTCTTGGAACTCTTAATCCAAGTATATTTTCTTGAGATATTTTATTTTGTATTGACCGAGCATTGACTAATTTTTGAGCTACTTTAGTTTTTTCTACTAGTTGTGTTGCTTTATTTTGCAGGGAAGTTAACTGGTCAATTTTTGCTTTTGCTTGTAGATTTATTTCTCTTAATCGTGCTTGTTTAGAAATACCAGTTTGTTGAATGGCTTTTTCAAGTCCAGCAGACTTAGCACCAGCTTGTTTAACTGCCTGAATATTTTTACCAACACCTTCAATGCCAGAAGTTAAATTATTTCCTTCCTCAAGTAATTTTAAAAGACTTTGGGTTGATAGGTCTTGCTCTTTTTTAACATAGTCTTTTAGAAACCGATAGATTCCAGCATCGTCAAATTCACCAAATTTATTCTTTGATAAAGAGTTTAACTTTTCTCTTAATTGGATAATTGGCTGGTATTCTTTATTTAAAGTTTTTAATACAACCCCAACTTCTTTAGGTGCATTTTGTTCCAGGAATATCCCCCAATTCTCACTCAATTTAATCTGTGCTTGAGGTGGTAAATCTTTAGCAACTTGGTTAAAATAAGATTTAGCTTGGGATATGGTTAATGGTCTTTCTGCTTCTGTTACATTTCTTAACATAGGTTTTAAAGCAGAAAGTTTTTCCTCTGGGATAGAATCCTTTAGTTGAGCCAGTGTTTTTTCAATAACATCTGAGTCAAATTTGAGGGTATTTAACTTAACTCCCCTAGATTGCATAATATCTTCAGATAATTTTAAACCAGAGGCATAACCATCAGAAGCGTTTTTAAGAAACTGTGGTGATTGAGTTTTAATTAAATAAGTTGTTTCGTCTAGATTTTTATTAAGAACTTGTGCATTGAAATCGTCTAATCTCTGAGTAAGTTTTTTAGTTGCCTCAGCAGAACGAAGGTTATATTGGTTTAGTTGTAATTGTTTATCTGCCTTAACCTGAGAAATTCTTTTATCATATTCTTTTGGAACATTATAAATTTGTTGACCAGCAAGACCTAATTGGTTTTGTTCGTTTACTAATTGTTCAACCAAAGCATTACGAGTATTAAATGGTTGACGATAATTTTCAAAAGCCGACTTAGCTTTATTAAATGCAGCAGCACCTAACCCCACAGCACCAACTCCAGCCGCACCTAAAACCATGTTCCCTAATAAGGGATTGATTTTACCTTTAGCCTTAGTTTTATCAATCTCAAATCCCTCTGGCAATTCAGAAGATTGAACATCATCAATTTCAAAGCCATCAGGAAGTTCATTTAATTTATCTTCTGCCATTTTCCACCTCGAAATATCATCTTTTCCCCAGTTTTTTTATTAGTTGCGGTTTGACCATCATTAAAAGTAGTTGACTTATATTCAGCTAAATCTTTCTCCCAAGAGCTTGGCTTTATTCCTTTAGCTGTTCCAGCAAGAAATTCCTCCACTTGACCAAGTTTAGATTTCCAAGTTTCTGGACTTTCTATAAAAGACTTGAGTAAACTTCTTGAATATTCCCTTACTATTTCTGGGTCTGGAGCAGCAGCACCAGTTCTTGCACGCAAAATATTTTCTGCAGTTGTCATAAAATAACTTGCAAGTTCCGATCCCTCATCTCCTCCTCGTATCATTTTTATACCACGATAAATTCCCTGACCACCAGGTATTATTGTTGGTTTTGCCCCAGTTCCCTCTATTGCTAAATTAGTTTTATAAATTAAATCTTTAGCTTCTTTAATATTAAAATTTTCATTTCCCAAACCAAGTTTCTTTACAATTTCTTTTATTCCCCTAATTCCTTGTAATGCTCCAGAATATCTTAGTGCTGATTCTGCTGGCATCGGCTTAGATTCAGCAATTTGGTTTTCAATTTTACCTTTATAAGTCGGGTCTATTTCTGTTCTGAATCCTATCGGGGAGCTTGGGTCGGGAACTTTAATAGTGGGAACTGTTCCAGATTGAGACGAGGCATTATTATAGGCTTCTATTGCTCTCTTTTGTTTCCAAGTCTCATAAGCCATCTTTGCTCTATTATTCTGCATCTCCATAAGATTAGAGCCAAATGGTCTACCTGTTAATCCTTCACCGAAAGCGGCAGCCCCCTGGGCTAAAACCATTCCTATTTTTGTCCAGGGACTCATACCACTAAAATAGTCAAATTGGGGTGTAGTAGTTTTTACTTCTTCTGTTGCCATAATATCTCCTTAGTATCCGTTTTCTTTTTGCCAAGCTAAGAACTTCTTTAACATAGGGTCATCGAGTTCATTTTGAATTACTCCTTTTCCCGCCAAAATCGTTGGTGCAGGTGTATCTTGCCCCATAGGAGAAAAAGAAGAATTGATAGGCGACCAGGATGGATTATAGGGCGTATGACCACCGCCACCTGGAACAGGCATTGGTGAATCTGCCTTACTTTTGTAACCTTGAGATTGGTAAATATTAGACCCATTGATATTAGCAATAGGTTTACCTAATCCTGTTATATTCTGTATTTGTCCGCCAGGAGTCATCTGCATGCCATTACCCTGCATAGTTTGACCAAATGTAACTGTCCTTCCGCCAATAGTTGCTACTGGTTGGTTACCTGTAGGTGCTTTAGGAACTGTATTTCCACCACCCATAAATCCTCCTAAAAAATAAAAGGTATTAACATCTTGGTTTGTTTCATATAATTCTGGTATTCTTTTCCTCTCCAGAATAGTAATTCTTTTTCTTCTCTGTCAATTCTATCTAATGTGAAGTTTAACAGGATAGTGAACAGACATAATGCTATCGCAGGACTTCCTGTAATTATCCAAAAAAATCCAGTATAATCGAATAAACCCCCAAGATACATCGGATGACGGATATATCTATACAACCCTCTTTTTACAGTTTCTTTGGGGGGAACGATACGCCAATGGACATTTTTACCTAATGAACGTATTGCAAAGAACCTGATTATTATACCTATGAAAAATATTATCCAACCCATTATACGTGAGCCAACATAGCCATACCACCCATAGAACCGGCAGCACCAATACCTGAACCAATAAGATTCATTCTCGCTGCATCAGCCTGGCTTTGAGCTTGGAGCTGATTACCATAAATATTTCCTGCCGTGCTATAACCCTGTTGATTAAAATTCATCATTGCGTTTGGGGTAAATTGAGCCATGTAGTTTGAATAACCAGGTGCATTTGGTTGAGCCAATGGTTGACGACCCGCAACTGAAAGACCCAGGTTTCTATAATAATCCTGCCAAGATTTATTCTGTTCCATTAATCCTCTTGAAGTGTAGTCTGCGGCGATAGGAGAACCGATATTAGTTCCTAAGTTAGACCGTAAATCACTAAGGTATTGGTCTCTTGCCCAAGTAGGCATTTCTGCTTGCATACCCTCTCCTGCCTGAGTAGCTAATTGTTCTTGCAAGGCAGAAGTTTCAGGATACATAGCTTTTTGTGCTTCTGCATAGGCTTGACCTAATGGTAAAGCATATCTTTGGGCAATATCAACCTGTTGTGCCGCTTCTTTGGGTGCAAACTCAAGTTGCTGTGCAAACACTTGAGGTTGCAAATTTACCCATTCTCTTATTGCCTCTGCTCCAGTTGGTTGCGGAGGAGGAGAAGGTGCTTTATAACCGCCGCCGCCCATTATATTGCCTCCTTGATGTTTAGAAACTTTTTCATATCGTAAAACTTCCTTTCTCTTTTAGGGTATTTAAACCCTCTTACAAAACTAAATCTTTTAACCTTTGGAAAATTCCACCAACCTCTGAATAACATTTGTTTCATTAGTTTTTTATTATATTTCCGCCAATCTGGTCTAATAACAAAATCTAAAATGTCCGCTTCTTCCCCGTCGTCGGAGATATTCCACCTTGCCACCGCTACAATTTCATTTAGATTATCGTAAAGAACAAAACAAGTTCCGTATTCTATGTGTTTCTGAATATATGCTTCTAAATCCCCTGTATAAGGAAGATATTTTTTAACAAAATTAACTATATTTTTTATATCTATGGAGTTATCCAAGTAGGTCTTTTATTTCCGTAAAAATTATCGATATAAAATGTATTGGCTGCATCTGCGTTAGTTATAGTTACGATTATACTGTCTATTGCGTCTTTATTGGCATTGCTTACTGCTGATATATCCCAAGTAACTGTCTCAAAAACATTTGCAGAAGAGATAGTATGGGTTTTTTCAGTTGTCGTCCCACCGGAATCGTGGATACCTATTTTAATATTTCCACCTGTCCTATTGGAACGAATATCAAAATAAATAGTATCTACTCCTGAAAAGTTTAATGGCGAACCTATTGTTCTGGTTAAAGTCTTATTAAGGCTATCAGTAACAAGGGCAACCCCTTTTAATGAATAAGTACCTTGGGTCATAAGGGTAGATTCAGAATAGGATTGTAAGGTATAAATATTCATTTGTAACTCTAATCGCCTAAAACCCATAAAATTTGCTGGAACTGCTTCATAATTATCTGCAAATTTAAAAGCATAATATCGATAAGCAGTAGTATTGGTAAAGGTAATATATTTAGGGTCGACTGAATCAGCGGCTGCGTGTTGGTCGAAGGTAGACTGAGAAAGTCCAGTAATTTGTGTCCAACCTGTATCTGTTCCATAAGTTAATTCTGCAAAGGCAGCAGCCGAATTAGAACCCCAAAGGGTAAAATTCTTTACCCCATAATCTGTGCCTGTACCTGAATCATGATAATTTTCGTAATAAATTTTAGTAATTGCTTTAGCTGAACCTAAATCGATATGAAAACGTTGATTAGTATACGAACCGCTAGCGGAAAGCCAAGCGTTTAGAGAGGCAACCCCCGTAAGCGATAGGGCGGGGTCAGTTGCAAAGTAAGGGCAATAGTTTGTATTTACCTTTGAAGTAGCTTTAACATAAGTATCTGAATGTGCAGTAGGATATTGTGAAGTCATAACAGGAGTATCACTGGTTACATAAGCTGCCTGTGCTGCTCCGTCTGTGGCATATTCCATATAATCAAGTTCACCACCAGTGATTTTAAGTTTTTGCCCCGCCGTTCCGATTGGTAGTCTCGCCCAAGCCGAACCTGTATTGTAAAGTATATCCCCTGCTGTTTGGCTGGCTAAAGTCAAAGCAGTGGAATTTACTTTGTCATTACTTGAGATAGTAGCAAGTTTAGTATCAACAACCCCAGCGGAAGCGTCTATATCCGAATTTTGAATATTAGATATAGTGGATGTCGAAGCGACATCATTTAAGTTGCCGGCTGTCACCTGTTGACCACGGGAAAATTTAGTATTCTGTTCGATATTAGCCATTATGCCCAACTCGGTGCTGTTCCACCGCCATTAACAGTTAAGGTTTGACCCGCCGTCCCCACAGCAAGCCTAACCCAAGAAGTTCCATTAAAATATAGAATATCTCCTGCTGCTTCGCTTGTTACGGTTAAGGCGGAAACATTAACCTTACCTGCTGTTGAAATAGTAGCAAGTTTGGTATCAACAATAGCCGCAGAATCGGATATATCAGCATTGACAATCCCTGATACCGTAGCTGTTCCAGCAATATTGTTTAATTTAGCCGCCGTTACTGTTGTTGTAAAAGTTTCACTCTGTGTAATTACTGCCATGGTTGCTCCTATTCACTTAAATATTGTTCAGGATAACTAATAATACTATGTTCATAAATAATAATATCATCGGAACTATTTGTAGCATTGTGTTGGAATTTTAGTTTAATTGTTCTCCAAGAACCAAAAGACTCAAGATG
>Ga0172375_10002572_pt1 | contig 28187 bp, 17 predicted proteins | sample LakKiv1m_FD_114537 | JGI IMG/M metagenome (GOLD analysis project Ga0172375, IMG submission 114537) | Freshwater microbial communities from Kabuno Bay, South-Kivu, Congo - kab_092012_11.1m | ecosystem: Environmental > Aquatic > Freshwater > Lake | place: Democratic Republic of the Congo... | reverse complement strand
CTGCAAACGCTGCCGGCGGTTGCCGACTGGATGTATAAGGTGGCTGACGATACATTCATCCGTCTGCCGGACGAACTCGAACTTACAGCGCGCTCGCGCAGATTCTCCGCCTCCGGTCGCTTCGAAGCTATTGTTGCGCAACCAATGCCCAACGCCAGAGTCGGTCAGACTTATATTTGCGACCTGGGCTTCAACATGATGTCCGGTTGTGAGTGGACGCTTACTGCTGACTTCGATTATTCGATCAACACCGAAGGCGTACTGTCTTTCATGCCAGAGAAAACAGGCTCGGAACGGGTAATGGCGGTTTGCCGCCGTGACGGAACGCTTGTTTCCTTCCCCTTCGAAATCGAAATCGGCCCGGCGCTGAACACACTTGAAGAAGCAACGCTTGAAACTACCGCCGATCTTGAGGAATTCGGGCCAGTGACGGCGCTGGTTCAGAACGGGGTAATTTATCCCGAAAGCGGATATTCGCCCATGTCGAAAAGCCGTATCCGTGGACCGTGGAGCCGCTCGCGGGCTGCACTGGATCACAGATTGTCATTCGCTGCGCGCACAGAAGACATTGTCTCCCGCATCGAATGGGAATCACACGGTGCCATAATGCCGGATTATGACGCTTCAGACTGGGATACGCTGTACATGCCTCAGCCCGAAAACATGCTGGCTGCGCCTTATCATCCCTCAGGTCCGGAAGAATATTACGGCGGCGTCTGGTACAGAGTGAAAACGCGGCTGCCTTCCAGCGCACCCGGAACCCGTCTGGCTTTCAGCGCCGGCAGTTACATTATGGATGTCTGGGCGGATGGACTGTATCTGGGCTGGCACGAGGGCGTATACACTCCTGCGTATTTCGAACTGCCGGACGAACTACTGTCGAAAGAGGAGATTACTCTGGTAGTCAGAATAGATCATCCGGCGCACGGCACTTATCCGGGCATGCTGGGGCCCGGGCCCGACGCCGATTTCTTCGATTACGCCGGTCTGGTGCAGGATGTGAACTGGGAATATTATCCTCCCGGCCATAAGGCCTCCATTAATTATATTGCGGTCAAACCCATAAGCCTGAGCGGAAAATTCCAGCTCGATATGATACTGGAAGAAACGACCGGACAGGATTTTATCGGCAGAATAAGATTTGAAGCTTTTGTCACCGATCCGGACAGCGACGCTTATCTGGACTCGGCTTCACCGGCCAGTATCGCCCGCGAAGAGAATCCAGTCGGCGGCGACAAGAAGCTTGATATCACGCTGTCTCCGGGGCAGGTCAGCGGTTACAGATTTGAATCGATTATCAATCAGGCAAAATCGTGGAATCCCTGGAAGCCGGTTGTATACATCCTGCGTGTTTCCTTATATGAAAACGAAGGAGAGGATGATAACGACGAAGAAGATGATACACTGATCGACCGCTATGTAACGCAGGTCGGCTTCAGGCTGCTCGATTTCGATAAATTCGGACGTCTGCAACTCAATAATCGCGTGCCGTTCCTGCCTTCATTCACATATTACGAGGATCGTCCTTTTACTGGAATGCAGGCCGATTGGGATGCATACAAGCAGGATTTCGAGTGGATGCGGGCCTATGGAGCCAGAATGGTACGGCTGGCCGGATATCCGCAGCATAACTTTGCCGCCAGTCTGGCCGACCGCATCGGCATGGCCGTTTTAATGGAGATTCCCGTCAGTCAACTGGACGGCGAAGGTCTGGACGATCTGGCCCGGCGCGGCGTCGCTCTGCAGTCGTGGCGCGAAATGATTTTCGCCAATTACAACCGTCCGTCGATATTGTTCTGGGGTGCCTGCGATTCGTGTTCCTCGGATGGGACGGAGCTGGCTGACTTCATTTCAATTCTGCATGATGATCTTGATGACGGCAACTGTGCAGATGGCCGCCTGGTTACTGAATCCGCCGGAGCGCAGGATTATTTCAAGGGCGTAAAAGACAGCTTCGCTTCGGTCGATATTATCGGCATCTCGTCCTTTTACGGCTCGAAATATGTTTCAGGAGGGCAGGGCATAGCCGCCTCAGTAAATGACCTTTTCTATCGCATTTCACAGGACTGGCCCGACAGACCGGTAATTCTTACCGCTTACGGCGCAGCATCCGGAATTATGGGCGATTCATACCGGCAGCAGAATCTGGTCGCCTCCAAAACATGGGAGGGCGCATCTGAATTTCTTCAGGTAAGTGATAAACGGGCGATTCTGGATGGACCGGGCATTCTGGCGATGTCATGGAGCAGCATGGGCGACGGCTTTTCGAATGCCGACGGTGTAAGGACATACGGCGCATTCGGTCTGGATCGCTACACGCATAAGCCGGTAGCCGAATTACTGTACGACTACCATGCCGCGTATGAGTCCAACTCTTACAGCTCAGATGAGTCGGATGTAATAGTCCCCAACAAAAAAGACTCCGATGATTGCAGTCAGGCTGACGGAAAGGCCGGGCTTATGCTCCTGCTGCTGCTGGCAGGAATGTTCTTAAGAAAACGGGCTTTCAGCGCGTAGGTCGGGTACAGTGTACCCGACAATTATAATCCTGTCGGGTGAGTAATCAGTCGACAGGCACGCTGCTCCAGCAGAGTGTGAGCCAAGTCCGATTCTACTGTCCGCCACGCACACAACGGGTGGGAAAATGCTTATCCCAGCCGCGTGAACATACACTGCCATCCTCGAAGTTAACACACCAGAAACTGATTGGGCTTGACCAGTCCGAGGACCAATAAAATCCACACTCGCCAATCATTTCGTTCCGCCAATAACATCCGTTGGTCGGTCCTTCAGTGCTAGCGCAACCTGAGCATGAATCATTAGGGCTGCATTCCTGCTCTGACAGCATCATGCAACCGCCCTCCTCGACGTTACAGTTTCCACCCGTCTGGGTTCCCGGACATCCACGAATCAATGACCGCAACTCTGTGATTGTTGGAATCCTCCAGCCGCCGCCGTCAAGTGAAAGGTTTTCGCAATTAGTATCCGGATCATATTCTTCCCACATCGGTGGGTTTTCCCATGTTAGACCTGTTATTGGATCCGTCCAGGTCGGCGTCGCCGGAACACAATCCGGATAATCTGTGCGCCCGGGAATGCACGCTCCACAGTCTTCCGTCTGGTTATCATAGTAACACTGGCAGCTTCCCTCCCGACTGTCGCAGGTTCCGTCTCCATGGCACTGCTCACAGTCATCACAAGCGTCACCTACCCCATCTTCATCGCTGTCTTCCTGTCCGGGATTCTCCACCCAGCGGCAATTATCCTCCGCATTTACAAATCCATCGAAGTCCTGGTCCAGCACTCGGTTGAGGTCAGGTACCGTGGCGTCGGAACCCAGATCTTCCAGTCGTGTCGCCAGCTTCTCCATTACATCTTCCGGATCGATGGCTATCTGGGCCTCTTTAAGAGCCGATACCGTAGAGTTGCTGATCTCTCCATCGTCGGACAAATCTATGGTAATCCCGTTCACCAGTTCCTGTAGTGCCGCATCGGGTGACTCGGATGATCGGATCTGCGCCGCTTTAGCCAGAACAGCGCTGACCGCGAAGAGGTAGGCATTGTCCAGGCAGTCCCCGCCCTGTATGCTCATCTCCACAGCGTATTTCTCGATATCCAACCCGGCAGGCGGGCCGATTCTCAGCGCACCCCGCAATTCGGTTTCAGCAGTAATTCTTGCGGCAGTGAAATCGCTCGCACCAATCAATTCCTTCACACGCTCGTAGGATAGATGGGTGAGGATGTTGACATATGCCTGTTGGTCGTCTTCCTTGCTGATCTGGTAGAAAGCCCGTAAGGTGATCGGAGCCTGGGAAAGATCGCCGGTGACCTCGTTGTAATAAAAACCATCACCTTTCAGGGATATAAAGCCACTTGCCTTGAACGACACGGAGAATTCACCAAGATCATTGATTGTCTGGGTGTTGAACACCTGTCCCGTGGGTGAACCTGTATCATCTACAGGAGAAATCTCCACGGAGGATCCCAGCACGAAGGGTCCTTTTTCCAAGGTGCCGCTCAGCCGCACTGACAGTGCCTCTTCAATCTTTCCGAGATCGTCGTCATCCCCGCCGCAAGCCCAAAAGAAACAGAATGAAAGCATCAATCCAGACAGCAGCCCGGTAAGCGCTTTGAAAGAATAATCGAACCGCATCGAGTTATGCCCCTCTCAATAGTTTTCACAACGAGTTAAATATGGTGTTATCCCAGACAATTTTTGTAAATATGCCACAATAGGCCCATCTGGTCAATTGTTGACGCCAGAAGTGAAAGAGCAGATTGGGAAAAGGAAAAAGTGAAAATGGAAAAGCCAGAGGTACACAGCAGACAGCCTGATCCTCCTGCAAAAAAAAAGCGCGATCCTCATACGGTGATCGCGCTTTATAATGCGTGTTGTTTTGTCTCTATTTGATGACGCCGTTTTTGCGGCCAACTTTGGCGAAGGCTTCAATGGCGCGGTCGAGATGCTCTTTTTCGTGTCCGGCGGAAATCTGAACGCGGATGCGCGCCAGTCCCTTCGGAACGACCGGGAACGAGAATCCGACTACATAGATGCCTTCCTGCAGCATGCCGCGTGCCATTTCGGCGGCCAGTCTGGCGTCGCCGAACATGATAGCCACGATGGGATGCACACTCTGTCTGATTTCAAAGCCGAAACCGGCCATCTGCGAACGGAAGTAGCGTGTGTTGTCTTCCAGCTTGTCGCGCAGGGCGGTGCTTTCGGAAAGCATGTCCAGAACCGCAATTGAAGCTGCCGTAATGACCGGAGCCAGCGAGTTGGAGAACAGGTACGGGCGCGAGCGCTGACGCAGAATTTCGATGACTTCTTTCTTCGCCGCCGTAAATCCTCCAGAGGCTCCGCCTAAAGCTTTTCCGAGCGTTGATGTGATGATGTCCACGCGCCCCATGACGTTATTGTATTCCGGCGTGCCGCGTCCGGTCTTGCCGATGAAGCCGGTGGCGTGGCTGTCGTCAACCATTACGATGGCGTTATATTTTTCGGCCAGATTGCAGATCTGATCGAGCTTGGCGATGTAGCCGTCCATAGAGAAAACGCCGTCGGTGGCGATCATGCGCAGACGGTTTTTCTGAGTTTCTTTCAGGATGTTTTCAAGCTCGTTCATATCGCCGTTGGCATAACGGAAACGCTCGGCCTTGCACAGGCGCACTCCGTCGATAATGGAGGCATGGTTGAGCTGGTCAGAAATGATGGCGTCCTGCTCGTTAAGCAGCGTCTCGAAGAGTCCGCCGTTGGCGTCGAAGCAGGAGGAATACAGGATGGCGTCTTCCATTCCCAGAAATTCGGCGACGCGTTTTTCGAGCTCTTTATGGATGTCGGCTGTGCCGCAGATGAAACGCACGGAACTCATGCCGTAGCCGCGTTCTTCCAGCGCCTTCTGTGCAGCTTTGACTACGCGCGGATTGTTTGACAGGCCCAGGTAGTTGTTGGCGCACATGTTGATGACTTTGCCGTTTTCGAGCAGCACATCAGCACTCTGCGGGCTTTTTAACGGCCATTCGTTTTTATACAGACCGGCCTCGCGGATGCCATCGATTTCTTTCTTAAGAATGTCCTTTAATGATTCGTACACGGCCACCTCCAGTAATAAAGGGTTCAGGCTTGACTATGTTTGTGTAAATCGACTGGCCTTTGAAGTCAAACTTGTTTTGCACAATAATGAAGTTATCCTGAGTAGCCAGCGGTTTATCGAACAATTGACTCGCCACGGGAAGTTCCGTGGTTCGTCACACCCGCGAAAGCGGGTGTCCAGGTTGGAGTTCATTATTTGGTAGGGGAGAGTGTAGCATGCCGCAGGCATGCGGAGCTCCCCGTAATTATTAATCGGGGGGCTCCGCTCGCATACGCTCGCTGCACCCTCCCCTACGGAAAAATTCAAAAATAATCGAATCTGGATTCCCGCCTGCGCGGGAATGACATTCCAGATATTTCATTAAAACCGGAGACTGCGCAGGAACTTATCCGCATTATTTTCAATTTCTTGACAAAGCAATCTCATTGCGGATACTTGATGATATATTCCGGCAGTACGCATTTCATCAAAAATCTGTCTTGCGGCGCTACCCCCGGCTCGAAAAGAGCATTTGAGGGATGAATATCTGTCTGCAAATATTTTCTGGGGAGGTTTGACCATGTCTGCAAAAGCCAATTCTTTTTATGTAGATGAATCATCGCCCTGGTTCGGCAGCCAATCCGGCTGGCCTGAGCAGGTGCCTAAAAACGTCGAATTCCCGTTAACTTCGCTGGGTGAAATGCTGAAGAACTCTGCCAGAAAGTGGCCGGAATGCAACGCGTTGTGGTTTCTGGATACCTTCATGCATTATCGCAAACTGGACGATCTGGTAGACCGGCTGGCGACCGCCTTAGATAAAATAGGCGTAAAAAAAGGCGATGTCGTCGCTATGCTGCTTCCTAACAGTTATCAGTATGTGGTCAGCTTCTATGCCTGCATGCGTCTCGGAGTTATCGCTTCGGGAGTCAATCCTACATATAAACCGCAGGAAATTCTGCACCAGCTTAAGCTTATCGGTGCAAAAACACTGATCGTTCTGGATGTCCTTTATGAAGGCTCCATTGCTCCTGTTATTGAGCAGTCATTTGTAAAAAACGTGATTGTCACCAACATCACCGATCTTCTGGGTCTTTCTCCAATTAAGAAATTTCTCGGCAAAATGCTGAAGAAAATACCGTCTGCACCGGCACCGGGAGGAGCTTTCCTGTATTCCGAAATGATAAAAGCAGAGCCCAACCCTCCAAAGGTTGAAGTTAATGCAGAAGATATCGCGACTTACATCATGACTGGTGGAACTACCGGCGTTCCCAAAGCAGCAGTGCTTTCACATATGAATTGTCATTCTAACGCCGTGCAGTGCTCGAAATGGCTTTATAAGATTGAGCCTAACAACTGCAGTATCGGCGTTCTGCCTCTTTTCCACAGCTTCGCCATGACCGTCGTTATGAATACTCCGCTGCTGATGGGTGCCTGGGCCATGCTCTTCCCCAAACCGCCTGAAACGGCAGAACTGGTGCAGAAGATTCTCCGCTATTGCCCGGATGACGGAACTCTGTATGCCGGAGCGGAGATTCTGTTCCAGCGCCTGACTGAATTTCCGGGCATCGAAGACAGTGGTGTAAAAAAGAAATTTACACTGTGCGTTTCGGGGGCTGGTCCGCTTCACAGGCCCGTGCAGGAAGCTTTCGAAGCAAAAACCGGCGGAAGGCTGGTCGAAGGCTACGGCCTGACCGAGACTTCACCGGTAGTGTCGGCCCACCCGTTCTGGGGCAACAGGAAAATAGGCACAATCGGTCTGCCATTTCCCGGAACAGAATGGAGAATAGTAGATCCTACGGATCATTTGAAAAACAAAGCACCTGTGCCGGATGGTGAAACTGCCGATCAGGAAAAACATATCGGAGAACTGGCGGTGGCAGGACCGCAGGTTATGGTCGGTTATCTGGGTAATCCTACAGAAACAGCCGAAACCATCGTTGAAATGGACGGCAAACACTGGCTTCTCACCGGCGATATCGGTTATATGGACGAGCAGGGACGCGTTTCCATCAGCGACCGTAAGAAGCAGCTTATAAAATACAAAGGCTATTCGGTTTATCCGAAAGAAATTGAAGAGCTGGTGGGTGGACATAACGCCGTACTGGAAGTCGCTGTAGCCGGTCTGCCAGACCATGAAACAGGCGAAAAAATTAAAGCCTGGGTGGTTTTAAGACCCGAATGGCGCGGCAAACTGTCAATTGAGGAACTGCACGACTGGTGCCGGAAAAACATGACGCACTATAAAGTACCTTCCTACCTTGAATTTATTGACGAATTACCGAAAACACTGGTAGGAAAAGTAATGCGTCGAACTCTTCAGGAGAATGATCCTCTGTTCAAAAAATATCACAGTGCCTGATTTAAAAATTTGCCTTTATTCTCCGGAAGGCGACAATATCTGCAACATATAAATGTTTGTCTTCCGGAGAATTGATTGTCATGAAACGAAGAATAGTAAGAGGGAAAGTTCCACTCAGAATCAGCTTTGGTGGTGGTGGAACTGATGTTGCGCCTTATTATGTAGAGCGCGGCGGTGTGGTCCTTTCGTGTACTATCGACAAATATGCATTCGGCACTATTAGAAAATCCGATGATCACAACGTCACCATTCACTCGCTGGATTTCGACATTCTGGTAAAATACGACGTTTCTGAAGATATTCGCGTCGAAGGCGAGCTGTCGCTGGTGAAGGCAGTTTTGAAGCATTTCAGCCTCAATCACGGCGTTGAAATATTTCTGCACTCTGATGCGCCTCCGGGTTCCGGTCTGGGATCTTCCTCCGCCATAGCAACTCTGGTTATTGGTCTGCTGTCTGCTTATACCCGCACACCGATGACCGATTACGAAATTGCAGAGCTGGCTTACCAGGTGGAGCGTTATGATTTACAGATTCCCGGCGGTAAGCAGGATCAGTACGCCTGCACCTTTGGCGGAATGAATCTGATCGAGTTTAGAGAGGATGCCACTATCGTCAATCCCCTGCGCGTGCCGCGTCCGGTTCTGAACGACCTTGAATACAATCTGATGCTGTGCTACACCGGTAAAACCCGGCTTTCCGGCGGTCTCATCGAAAAACAGGTGAAGCGTTATCAGGACAATAAAGACGATACTGTATCCGCAATGGATGAACTTAAACGCCTGGCCTACAACATGAAGGATGCCATATTGCGCGGAGAACTGCGTAAATTCGGTGGACTCCTGCACGATTCGGGTGAAAGCAAACGCAGAATGAATCCGCATGCCTATCCCAAGCCGATTGTCTCTGTATATGAAGCTGCGCGGGAACATGGTGCTATTGGTGGAAAGATTCTAGGCGCAGGCGCAGGCGGTTATTTGTTGCTGTATGCAGATTTCGACAGACGCCGCGAGTTGAATGAGGCTTTGAAAGCCATAAACATCGTGCCGGTGGATTTCCATTTCGATTATAAGGGACTGCAGACCTGGGAAGCCGAGTAGATTAAATAAACCTAAAAATCAGGTCTAATATTGAGCCAGACTGCTGATGGGCAGGGTTTCTGTCTTTCCATCATCGAGGTATTGCACGCTGACCATTTCGCCCTGGGCTTCAAGCAGCCAGGCGGCGGCATAGACACCGCGTCCACTGCGATTGGCCATGAGGATTGAGCCGGGGTTTAACAGCGTTTCGTTGGGAACAATAAGAACTCTGGTGCGGTTTACATCCAGCTTTTCTTCACGCCCGTCATCGAAACGCACTTTGGCGTTGTCGCCCTGAACTTCCAGTGTTACGCCTTTGTAATAGCGTCCATCATCCCATACTGTCATTACCGGCTGCCCGCCGAATTGAGCGCGCGGAGCGGAACGCGGCCAGGGGGAGAAGAAAACGGCGTTTTTTATGTGAACAGTGCTGTGTTCGAGATCTTCAAGATATACGACTTCGAGACGCTGACCTTTATGCTCAATTACGGTCGCCAGGTAGAAAATTCCATCGTTGTTGCGGTTGATAAGATAATCATCACCCACAGCTATGAGATCCTCAGCGGCTTTAAGCACCGGGCGCACGTAGCGTCTGTCGGCTTCTATTTCATCTCCGTCGTAAAACCTGATCTTTATTTTATCTCCACCCGGCTGAACAATATCTGCCAGATACCAGCGCAGATCCTTGAGCATGGCCAGAACCTTTTCAGGGGCTTTGGCTCCTTCATCTCCTGTGGCAATTCCTGTCATTCTGCCCGGAACGCTGGTCAGGTCTATACTGTCAGCCAGTTTGGGGATTGGTCCCTCATCCATTTTTACATAAGCAGCCTGTAATTCTGACTCAGGCGCTTCCTTGCCCTTATCGGATGGCCCCAATTTTTCGATGTCATAAGTTTTTCCGATTGGGTTCCCCGGGCCGGCGATAATTGCCTGACCAGTCTGTCCTGCTGTCGGATTTTCAGTCGAAGGACACCGACCTGACGGGCATTTTTCACTTTCTGCCGCCTGTTTCTGCAAGGATGTCTGGTCGTTTTCGCCTGTAGCATCATTTTTATTACACGAGTAAACCAGTGCAATAAGCAGCAACAGAAGAACGATTTTGATAACTCTTTGCATCTTGGCGCTTCCAACTGATAAACTTAAACAACTTGAATATTCATTCTATTGCCACGGCGCATCAAGGTCAAGGTTACGGTCAGATTTATTCATAGTGCGGGACTGGATAGAAAATAGAGTTATAGAAAAGGTAACAGAAATGATTTCGCTTCTGCTTATTAACTGGAATTTGAAAGACGATGTGGCGCATTGTCTGCGTTCACTCGAAAAGCAGAGTTACCGCGATTTTGAGGCGATACTTGTGGATAATGGTTCCATTGATGGTTCGCCGGAAATGGTGGAACGCGATTTCCCCTGGGTGAAGCTTATACGCCTGAACGAAAATACCGGATTCTGCCATGCCAACAACGTTGCTGCCGAGCGAGCCTCGGGTGAACTGCTTTACATAGTAAACACCGACACGGAATATGATCCGCGCATGCTGGAAGTGCTGGCTGAAGCCGCAGAACAGCATCCCGAATTCGATATTTTTTCGCCGCAGATGATTAATTTCTTCGACCGGCGCAAGGTCGATTGCAAGGGCATGGCTTATCTGAAGTCGCTGCGCGGAAAAATGATAGATGTTGGTCGGGCGGTTGATCCTAATGAAAAGCCATACGAGATTTTCTGCGCTACAGGTGGAGCGGCAATGATGCGCCGCAGGGTGTATGAAGATATTGGTTTATATGATGAGAGTTTTTTCATTAATAACGAAGATACCGACTGGGCTATTCGCGCCGTCGGAGCCGGGTACCGCACACTCTATCTACCGGATGCCCGTGTTTTCCATAAGCGTTCGCCAACCGAGAAAAAGCTGCCGGATTTCATGCTCTACTATATTCAGAGAAATTATGAACTGGCTGCACTTAAAAATATCCCGTGGCAGCTTTGGCTGCTGCATGGTCCGCGACATATCGCTTACAGCACCTATCAGTTCGCCAGATGGGCTTTAAAAGGTAAGGCCGACGTGCTGCTTGATGCCAAGCTGGACGCGTTGAAAATTGCCATCGAAGATGGCAGAAGACCGACATCTCTTGAAAACCTGAAACGTCGTTTAGGTAAAGTGAAGCTCTAATTAAATTGTCGCCTGTACAGCAGCATTAGCGCTGCTGCTATCAATAAAAGAACATTACATCCAGTAGGTGCGGAACTGCACCCTCCGTCATCGTCGTTGTTGCCTGATCCGCCGTCTGCATCTCCATCTTCAGAACTGCCGCCGGGTTCGTTGCCGGAAACAATGGTGTACAGAATGGATTTGCGGGTGTCATAGCAGCTTTCAGATGCGGTACTGCGGACTTCAACATACAGCTCGTATGAGCCGGTTTCAGTGGGCAGCCATGTGGTCTTGCAGGTATCCGAATAATTTTTAATGGTGGTGTAGTTGCCGCTGGAATGACGAGCGATAAAGCGGCATTCGACGTCGCCTTCGATTTCGGCGCTTAGTTTTATTTTTGTTCCGGCAGTCTGTGGTGATTCCACGTCGGTAAAAAAGGCACCGATATTAATGTCCTGCTGGTTTTCGCCGTTGTTCTGAGCTTCTCCATAACAGGCCCGTCCTCCGCCGTTTATTAAAACGCAGTCCCAGTCCTCCGGGCATTGTGCAGCGTTTACACAGTAATCGCTGCAGATATCCTCCAGGCATATCAGTGATTGGATGCAGGGCAGAGAAAGCGAGCAGGCGTCACCCATTTCACGTCCGATCTCGTGTGGAATCGGGCGACAATAATCGTCCACACACGCCATGATCGCCGGGCAATCCGAATCGCAGTAGCATGAATTGCTGCACAATTCGTTTGATGTATCCGCGTTCAATACGCAATTCCTGCCGTCGCTGCAGTCATTTTCATCGTCACAAGGCCAGCCGGATGCTCCCTCAACAGGATAGTGGCTGCAAGCTCCGAAAATGTCGTCTTCGGCCAGTGTGCGTTTGTTCAGTTCGCCCGGAACGCCATATGGAAACAATGTCGCCTCCATATCGTCTGAATGATCCAGCCCGACGAAGTGCCCGATTTCGTGTGTAGCGATATTCTGAACATCCGGGTTCTCTGAAGAGGCTTCTGCCAGGATCGACCAGGTGAACCAGTCAGCATTGAACTCCATATCGGCATCTACGATGCGTCCGTTGGATAGATCGTAAGCCGGAATAGTGACGGCGTAAGCCTCCGACCATTCGTCCGGCCAGTTGCCTTCAATCCAGCTTAAGGTGTTGTTAAAGTCGGGGTCATTGTGGGCGTCGGGACCGAAATCGCTTTCTTCCCGCGTTCCTGCGTAAGTGAATTCGACATATGAACATTCGATACTCTGCCATGAGTTGAATGAAGACTCCAGCGCAATACGCACGTCTTCAAAAGGCAGGTCGGGACAGCCTTTTTCGTTGATATACCATTCAATCGGCAATTTATCTTCAGGCCAGTACAGTGGATCACCTGACTCGGATTTCATCACTTCATAGGCCTGAAGTTCGGAAACGCCTGCCAGAGCGATAAGAGCAAAAATCAAAGACAGCAGTCTCATTGCGGCCCGCTTTCACTGGTTTTGAGAATGTCTATTATGCGTTGCTTGAGCAGGCTGTATTCGAGTACAGAATTTACGGCTTCAGTTGTCTGTGCTGGTTTACCTGATTCTTGCAGGCTTACACCCTGCATCTTCTGAACGGCCAGAAGCTTATTGCCTTCAACTATCAGGCTGTAATGTCCCTGGGCCATTCCGAGGATGAAATACAAGTTCTTTTTTTTCCTTAAAAACAGCAGGTATTCGTGACCGTTATCAATCTCTGGTTGTCCGGCAATAATTGTCGCAAACTTCGCATTTTTAATACGCGCCACCTGTCGGACGGTAATGCTCTGCGTCGCTTCGCCCTTAATGGTTTCTTTTACCTTCAACGCAAAGTATTCATGCATGCGTCCGGTTTCTTTATCGAAAGCTTCCGAACTGGACAGCGCTTCAGCGCGGACGATCAGATCAGCTCTCAGTGTCAGATCGCTGAGATCGAATTTTATCATTGCCGTTGCATAAGCAGGGCTGCACGTCAGCATGAAAATCAGAATAAAAAACGCCGGAATCTTTCGGCTATACATAATGCGCTCTTTCAATCAGTTTCGCTTATTCCAGTTTATGCGGACGATTGAGATAGTCAACCAAATCCCGGCAAGGATTTTTGCATATTTATGCGTCAGAGGTTATTCTTTTGAACGATGCTTTATAAATTGGTTATTAAAGCACACAAGGGGATTCACAAAACGAAAGAAGAAGCGCCATGATCAAAAGTATGACTGGATTCGGCGAAGGCGAACTTATAATCGGATCGGTTCGCTATCGCGTTGAAATCCGAACTCTGAACAATAAATTTCTGGATATCAGACTCAAGATGCCCAACGACCTGAGCAATCTTGAGATATACGTTCACAATCTCGTTAAAGACACATTTTCGCGCGGCAGGGTTGATATTCTGTTCAACCGGCAGGAAATGGCTTCTGACCCTAACCGTCGTATCAATGTCGATTGGAGTCTGGCCGGGCAATATGTAGAGGTTTACCGGCAGATTAAAGAGCGTTTCGACATCCAGCAGCCGATATCTCTGATTAACATAAGCGGTGCACCGGGCGTAATGCAGATTGAGCAGCCGGAAGAAGAAGCCGAAGCCGTAAGAAACCGACTTGAAAACACCATCCGTCAGATCGTTGTTTCGGTAAAAGAAATGCGCGCTGTCGAAGGTGGCAAGCTGGCCGACGAAATGAAGCAGCGTATGATAGGACTGAAGGAACGTATCGATACCATCGAGGTGCGCGTTCCGCTTGTGGTAGAGCAGTATAAAACGCGTCTTGAACAAAAAATTCGTGACATCGCTCCGCAGCAACTCGATGAAGCCCGTCTGACGCAGGAAGTCTGTTATTTTGCAGACCGCAGCGACATTACGGAAGAAATTGTCCGTCTTAATGCACACATCGGACAGTTCCTTAATTTCATTACCAGCGATGAGCCGGTTGGACGAAAGCTTGATTTCCTGTTGCAGGAAATGAACCGTGAAGTCAACACCATTGGATCGAAGAGCAGTGATACCGCCATAGCTCTGGATGTAGTCGAAATGAAAGCCGAGCTTGAGAAGATCCGCGAGCAGGTGCAGAACGTGGAGTAAGGCATGGGAGACTTAAATAACACAACAAAACTCAGTGCAGAGGAAACAGGCAGACGTTTTTTTGTTGTTTCGGCTCCATCAGGCGCAGGTAAAACTACACTCTGCCAGAATCTTTTAAACAAGCACCCGGACACCATAAGAGTTTCTATTTCTTGCACTACACGCAAACCGCGCGGTGAAGAAAAACATGGCGTCGAGTATTTCTTCCTGAGTAAAAGTGAATTTTTCGAACGTCGTGAATCCGGCGATTTCCTCGAATGGGCCCAGGTTCACAGCAATTATTACGCCACCAGTAAAAGCCATGTTGAAGAGCTGGTGTCACATGGCTATTGTGTGCTTTTCGACGTCGATGTCCAGGGTGCCGAAAAAATCAAAGCCGCCTATCCGACGGCAACGCTGATTTTTGTGATTGCTCCTTCACGCAATGAACTTGAAAGACGTCTGCGTGAGCGCAAGACGGACGATCCAGTCGAAATTGAACGCAGACTGGGAAACGCTCTGGGTGAAATGGTTCTGGCTCGCATATACGACTATGTCATTGTCAATGAAGACGTGAAAGAAGCCTCTGAAAAACTCAACGCTATAGTATTCGGGGATGTAAAACCGAACAGGGAAGAAGGTCGGCGACAGCTTGATCGCATAATAGCCGAGTTCGAAAATGAATAAAGACGAAATTAAAAGCAGGACCAACAAGATACTTTCCGATGTAAGGAAATACAATCCCTGTTCTGATGTAGAACAGCTCAGAAAAGCCATTGATATAGCAGAAGGTCTCTATACTCATTTTGTGCCGGAAGACCGCAACGATGTGCTTCTGCAGGTTCTGGATGTCACAGACTTCCTGACACGCATGAAAATGGACTGCAACGGAATAATGGCGGCTCTTATGCAGCCTGCCTTGGATTCGGGACGTATAAAGCTTGATGATATTGCACAGAAGCTGGATGCTGAAACAGCCTTTTTAACAGAAGGCATTCAAAAGCTTTACGAGATAACATTCCGCAGCATGCAGCAGGCTCAGGCCGAAAATTTTCGAAAGATGTTTCTGGCGCTTTCACGTGATATCCGCATGATTCTTGCGCGTCTGGCGCAGCGCATGGAAAAACAGAAACGCGCCAGTCTTTTTCACGAAGAAGAACGTCGTCTGGGATTCACACGAGAAACCCTTCAAATATATGCTCCGCTGGCAAACCGTCTGGGCATGCACTGGATAAAAGCCAATCTCGAAGAGCAATGCTTTCCAATACTTTTTGAAGAAGATTATCACAGGGTGGCCGGGTACATCCGTGAATACGTTGACAAGCACCGCGCTGATGTCGAAAAAGTCATTGATGAGATAAAGAATATGATGACTGTCAGTACGGTCACTGGTCACGTTTATGGCCGCATCAAACAGAATTACTCGGTCTACATGAAAATGAAGGCTAAGAAACTAGAGCTGGACGAAGTGCCGGACATAATTGCCTTCCGCGTAGTTGTGAACAACATAGAAGATTGTTACAAGGTTCTTGGCATGGTGCATTCACATTGGCGTCCCATTCCAGGCTCCTTTGAAGATTACATTGCCATGCCCAAGGCTAACGGTTATCAGTCGCTGCATACACTAGTGTGGGGCTCATATGATGAGCGCATGGAAATTCAGATTCGCACCGAGAAGATGAATGAAATTGCCGAAAACGGCGTAGCCGCTCACTGGGTATATAAAGAAGGCGGAAAGCTGAAAGCGGATGAAATAAGTAAAACCGACTGGTTGCGTAACTTGCTCGAAATCCGCATGGATGGTAACGATCCGGAAGATTTCATTGATGCGCTGCAAGTCGACTTTTTCTCCGACAGAATATTCGTTTTCACCCCCGGTGGCGATGTACAGGTTATGCAAACGGGCGCAACCGCACTGGACTTTGCATTTGCAGTGCATACCGAACTTGGTTATCACTGCACAGGAGTGCGTGTCAATCACCACATAGTGCCTCTGCGCCATGAATTAAAGAATGGCGATATTGTCGAAATCCAGACGCGCAAGGAACAGAATCCCAAGCGCGAATGGCTGGATTTTGTAGTCACCAGTCGAGCTCGCAATAAAATTAGATATGCCATAAGAACTGAAGAGCGTGAACATCTGCGTGAAAGCGGACGTTTACTGCTTGAGCGTGCGTTTAAAAATTATGGCCAGAATCTAAATAAGCTGCTGCGCCATAATAAACTGGCGGCTATACCGGAGAAATTCAAGGCTAAAGATCTGGATGAGCTTTACATGCAGATCGGAGATGGAAAGCTGAACCCGCAGGAAGTATTGCGTGAAAGCATTCCTAAAAATGAACTGGAGAAACTTCTCGTTGCAGAGAAAAAAGTAGTCGAAAAAGAGAAGGAAAAAGAAAAAAAGAAAGTCCGCCGAATTGCATCGAGCAAAAGTCCGCTACGCATCGAAGGGCTTGACGATATGATGACCCATTATGGCAAATGCTGCAATCCGGTTCGCGGCGATAAAGTTGTCGGCTTTGTCACACGCGGGCGCGGCGTAACAGTGCATCGTTCTGACTGCATGAAGCTCAAAGGCTTGTCACCGGAACGCATATTGAAAGCCTGGTGGAACATTGCGGAAAATGCCTCCATGCCAGTGAGACTGCGCGTCGTTACGCAGGATCAGACCGGAATGCTGGCGCGATTGTCCTCTATTTTCAGTTCTCACAATATAAATATAAATTCCGCAAGTCTGCAGCAGATGAAAAAGGACGGCACGGCAACCTGTTATTTCAGTATAGAAATCAGAGACACTCAGCAGTTGGATTTGCTTACGAATGAGTTACAGCATCAGAAGGGTGTGATTAAGGTCGAACGTTCAGGAGGCTGATTTATTGCTCGGAAGGAACGTTCATTGCCTTTCTCAGATTTTCAGCTTTGCGACGAAGTTCAATTGATTTTCTACCACCTGCGCATACAGCAGCTTTTATATAAAGAGCCACCGCTTTGTCGGCATGTTCAAGCAACAGATTGACATCCGCCATTTTTACCATGTAATTGCAGTTCTCTGGCGCGTGGTTTGATGCCAGCGTAAAGTCTGTTAAGGCGCTCTGGTATTTTTTGCTCTGTAAATGCATTTCGCCTCGCAGATAGAAATACAACCCCAGATTCTCGCGATTGTGCGCCCGTACTTTGGAAAGAAACTGTCCGGCTTTTTCGGCATTACGGGCTCTGAGCGCAATATCTGCTGCTTTCAGAAGCAGGTTACTGTCATTACCCTGGGCAATGATGGCCTTATCATATGCCAGTAAAGCTTCAGAGTATTTATTTTCGGCTACCAACATGGCAGCTTTAATCTGCCAGGATTCGTTGGATTTGGGATATTCTTTTTCCAGTATTTCAAGAATTCTACGGGAGGCTTCGATTTTATTCAATGATGCGAGAGAACAGGCTGCAAGCACCATGTCATCTTTCTCTGCATCGTCGGTCAGACTCTCTTCATATAGTATCGCTGCGGCGTTAGTGTTACCCATCTCGCGCAGAATGTGAGTTGTATGGCGCAGTACTTCTATATTGCGCGGAAACATATCTGCCATTTCTCGACCGCGGAAACCGGCCAGAGAAACATCTTTTATAAGATCACGATCTTTATATGCAAACTGCAGCGCTTTCGTAAACTCTTCCCGAGCCTTGACACGGTCGCCGATCTGAATATAGGCGCGACCCAGCATACGGCGGGGCAGGGGGTTTACCCTGTTCATCTCTATGGCTTTTTTCAGATGCATAATACGTTTGGCGGCTGAACTCCATCCTTTAAGCCGGTAATGCTCGGATGCCAGCATGCGCAGATAATAGTCGGCTGGATAACGCGAAATGCATTTATTCATTTCGGCTTCGAAATCCTTTTCAGATATCTGCATGTTGTTAGCTGCTTTATGCAAACGCAACTGAACTGATTTCTGATTGTTGGCATATGCCCAAGAACCAAGGGAAAAATGCAATAGCGCCAGCGCAATCATGGCTGTTCCCAGCCAAACGGAGCTTATTCTCGGTAATCTATTGGCCAGTTCTTCCTGACGATGTATCTTGCCGTTCAGCGCTCCGAGCAGCACCATCCATGCAAGGAATATGGCAGGAATCATCAGTGCAAAATCACTTAGATCATGCATTAGCAGGTATATTAATGCAACTGCCGATGCCGCCATCGTGCGAGATGGCCTTGTTCGACGAGTTGTACGCAGTATGAAGACAATAATGATAAGCAACACAGCCGCACCGAATGGTACGCCGAATTCTCCTAAAAGCTGCAATATTATGTTTTCAGGGAAAATTGCTCGTGTAACACCACCGGCACCGTTACTGAAAATATTGATAGTTGAAGCAAAGGAGCCGAAACCCACGCCGATCAATGGGGCGGCCTGCAGCAATTCTATTGCATCCTGCCAGGTGTCCATTTTTGCTCTGATCTGTGAGCTGTCGGTCAGGCTGCTCAACTCATCTGGAAGAGACTCAGAGGCCAGATAAAGTGAAGTCGAAATCACTGCAACAATAAAAAGCAACACAGCCAGTTTTGCACGCAGGCCTTTTATAAGAATTATAGCCAGTATCGCCATGGCAATTATGAATACAACAATTGATCCGCGTGACAGAGTCAACATTACGCTGACTGCGCAAAGTCCCGACATGGCGGCATACATTAACCGGAATTGTTTACGGGAGTCGTGCAGACAAAGACCCAGAAGAAGCAGCGATGCCATCCCAAGATATGCAGCCGCATTGTTATTATTGATTAAAGTCGTGCGGAAAAATGTCGCCACCGCTGGAGCGGCGACCATTCCAAAGAGTGCATTTTCCCGCGCCGCCATATGCCCCAGCCCGATGAATGTCATAAGCAGCGCCGCAGCCGCAATGGCAGTAAGCATCAGTCTGTATGGTCTTCGTTTGGCGAAAAGAAAAGAAGCAATTAAGGCTGCGGCTGAAGCCAGCAGCAGCCATATCGTTGCTGAGATTCCGGCAGGCACAGCCATTGATATGCTGCGCCATTGGCCGTTGCCATAGAAAAACAGCGAATCCAGTGCCTGATGATAAAGGCGGTCAGAAGCTGGTGCAATTGTTTCAAGAACTCCGGGAGGTAGTGGAATAAGCTGTAATGCTGACCAACAGGACATTGCCAGTGGAAGAAGAATTATTGGGTGAATTGGCAACGCTCTGTTTTTTCTGATCCAGAAAAAACCCCAGGCCGCAATAAGCAAAGCCAGAATTGACTGGTGTGCATACCATATATCCGGGCGCGTCACTGTGCTGCCGAGTGCCAGCGGCATGGAAATAAGGAGCAGAAGCAGAACTACGCCTATCGTTCTCTCTAACGGCGAATTGAAATATGGCGAATCGGAAGAAGAGGATCTTTTACCTGTTGCAGTCTTGTGACTGCTAAGTAAGTTCCTTTTCCACCAGCTCACAAATGATGTGGTAGATGGTCTCATGCGCTTCCTGTATCCTTGGCGTGTCATTTGAAGACGCCGCCATTAGAACGTCGCACATATCCTTCATTGTCCCGCCGCCTTCACCTGTCAGACCAATGGTTTTAAGTCCCATCTCAGCAGCTTGGGCCAAAGCTTGTAAAACATTCGGAGAGTTGCCACTGGTGGAAATGCCCCAGGCGATATCGCCCGGTTTACCCAGTGCCGCTATCTGGCGCGCGAAAACACTTTCGAATCCGACATCGTTTGACCATGCAGTGAGGTTTGATGTGTTGGTCGTAAGCGCTAAGGCTCGCAGTGGTTTGCGCAATCTGTAATATTTGCCGATCAGTTCGGCAGCAATATGCTGTGCATCTGCGGCTGAACCGCCGTTGCCGAACACAAATACTGTTCCGCCATTGCTGAGCGATTCGATAATAATCCTGACAGCTTTTTCTATGGCTTCAAGTGACGATTCGATAGTCTTCTGTTTGACCTGTATCGATTCGTTGAATACCTCTTTAATTCTTTCCTTCATTTTCACCGCCTGCAAACTCAAATTCCCAGTCTGGGTCTCAATTGCGTGTTTATGAATTCATCGGCCTGACGTAATGACTCCGGCGTACCGATATCGAGAAACGGTGCGTCCGAACGAAAAACCGCCAGTTTGTAACCTTTTTGTATCATGGACGGAAATACTGCCGTTTCTAAAGAAAGCGGTCGATCAGCGGGGAAAAGCGCAAACATTTTCTGGTTGAAAATATAAACGCCACCGTTGATCTGCGGATTATTACCGCCTTTCTCCTCAAAGGCATATACCCAACCGTCACGGTCGGCTACTCCGCCGTAGCGTTCAGGTTCATCAACAATAATTGTCGCCATGCTGACATCAGCTTGCTTTTCATCGTGTGATCTGTTCATGGCTGCTATGTCCGCCAGCACCAGAGAATCGCCATTCAGTACCAGCACTTTTTCGAAACTTTCGAGAAGAGGTACACAATAGGCAACCGCACCGCCGGTTCCAAGCTGCTCGTGTTCCTGCCTGAATACAAGCTCGCAATCAAGTTTCATATCATTGAAATAACCGCTGATCTGATCGCCCTTATACCCGCTGGAAACGACAATCTTTTCAATTCCAAAATGAGCCAGATAGCGTATTACCCATTCGATGAATGGTCTACCGTCGACCGGAATCATGGGCTTGGGCTTGTCGGGGTGTATGGCTCTTATTCTTGTGCCAAGGCCGCCAGCCAGGATTATCGCTGCCGTTTTAACGGACATTACTTACAAAGCCTTTCCGCTTGCAGGCCAGTTCTCCACAAAATCGCGCACCATGTCGGTGCTTTGCGGAATAGTATGATAGCGATTGACCTTTTCGGTATTGATTCTGTATTTGATGACCGGCACATTTTCTTTTACTGTCGAGGCCGACTTTTCCTTGCCAGCCCATTCTATGACATCTGAAAGCTTGACTGTACCCGTGCCGCCGATGTTGAAAATCTCACCGAAAAGTTCCTGCTCCACCATCTCAAATACTGTTTCTGCCGCTTTGTCGGTGTTTAGAAACTGCATTTCACTTTGCGGAGATACCCATAAGCTCTTGTTGTTTAAAATGTCAAAAATAGGATTTTTAACAATTCCGTGTCCTACAAACCCACCGAAACGGCAAATCATCCATTTGTTGTGGTAATGTCTAACATATTGTTCGGCCAGATACTTATGGAAGCCATAGTTGGACTGCCCGCAAATATCCAGTGCTGTTGTCTCTACGTTCTTTGCTGGATTGCTGGTGTCAGTGTAAACATCAGCAGTTGAACATAGAACATATCGGTCGCAGGGGAAATCCTGCAGGGAGCGCTTGACACTGTTGAAGGAAAGCTCGAATTCGCGGTTATGGTCTTCTTCTGCCATGAATTTCTTCGAGTTGCCGTTGGCGTTGATGAAAAGATCACAGTGCCGCCCGACGAAAGTTTTGTATTCATCCATATCGATAATCTGCACATTGTGCTCACGGCTTCTGGCTTCACGCGCCATTGCCGAGCCGACAAAACCCTTACCTCCAAGTATGAAGACATTCACAGGCGTATCGCTCCTTCCTTGCTGTAGTTCGCTGCAAACCACGCGATGGTGCGGCGCAGGCCTTCGTCAAGTGAAGTGTCGCACGAAAGTCCCAGCGCCTTGAGTCTCGATACATCGAAGATTTTATCTATCTGCCCATCCGGTTTGCCTGCATCCCATTTGATTGTGCCGCTGTAGCCGGTATGCTTTTTAATCGTTTCAGCTAGTTCTTTAATTGACGTGCGCGTACCGCTGGATATGTTGATGATATCCGAGCTGTAGTAATTCTCGACGAACCACGGGAACAGCGCGCCGACATCTCCGGCGTAAACGAAGTCGCGTGTCGGTCTGCCGCTGCCCCACATCTGCACTTCAGGCAGGCCGTTCAATCCGGCTTCATAGTAACGGCGTATCATTGCCGGTATGACGTGCGAATGTTCGCGGTGATAGTTGTCATATTCGCCGTAAAGATTTCCGGGGATAAGCACCACCGAATTCAGACCATACTGTTTGCGGTATGATATTGATGCGACGATACCCATTTTCTTGGCCATTGAATACCCGGCGCTTTCGGACTGCGGGTAGCCGTTCCACATCTGGTCTTCACTGATTGGCGAGCGGGCATCATGCGGGTAACTGCAGCCTCCCATTGGGAAGATCATTTTCTTTGTTTTCTGCAGTGCAGCATGATGAAAAACAAGGGTGGTCATAAGCGCGTTGCGATGAAAGAAGTCTGCCGGGAAATCGCGGTTGGCAAGAATGCCGCCGACATAAGCCGCCAGATGCACAAGGCAATCCGGCTTCAGGTCTTCAAACATGCGCAATACCTGCGCTTCATTTGTAAGATCATAATCGCGGCTGCACAGCCCTGTTATTTCGGCTTGAGGGAAAGCCTTTTTCAGCGCTGGCAAAACATGTGCGCCTAAGAAACTTGTCGCCCCAGTGACGACTATCCGGTCTCCGGTTTTGATTTTCATTTATTGCAATCTTTCCGGTTCTTCAATTATCAATTATTGCCATACAGGTTGTTGTGCAAAATCTGGAAGCCCTTCAAGAGTTCTTTTATTCCGTCGTTGAGGCTGTATTTGGGCTTGAACCCTGTACTCTCAATTTTCTCGTTCGACACAATATAATTGCGTTTGTCCGGGTCCTGGCCGATCTCGCTTTCGAGCACTACCAGATCCGGGACGAGTTTCTGGATTTCGTCGCAGAGCTCCTTTTTCGACAGATTCGCGTCTGAAAGGCCTACGTTGTATGGCTCGTTCTTCATTCTGTCCCAGTTCTCGATACCGTGAATGAAAGCCCTGGCGGCGTCACGGATGTGCAGGTAGTTGCGTTTGAAATGAGACTCGAACAGCACGAGGTACTTGTCAGTGATGGCTTTATGGGTGAAATCGTTCACCAGCAGATCGATGCGCATACGCGGAGACATGCCGAACAGTGTGGCCAGTCTGAAAGTGATTACATCGCCGTCATCAAGCAGAGCGCGTTCAGCGTCGACTTTGGTCTGCCCGTAAAGAGAAATCGGTTTAAGGTCGGTGTGTTCGGTGCAGAAAATTCCCTCCTGGCCGATTCCGTAGCCGGAATTGGTCGTCGGGAAAAGGATCTTCTGCGATCTTGAGCGCAGACTGATGATGCTCTTTATTGCTCCTAAATTCACCGTTGTTGTTGCGATGCGGTCGCGATTTGAAACCGGCACACCCACCATAGCCGCCAGCGGAATGATAACGTCGACGTTGGGCAGCAGCTTTTTAAGAAGATCTTCGTTGCGGCAGTCGCCCCATATTACGTCGAAATCCGGATTTGCACAGCATTCGAGCAGACTGTTCTGACGGTAGAAAAAGTTTTCCAGAACCGTTACACGATATCCCTCAGCCAGAAGTGCAGGAACCAGTATTGAACCCAGATAGCCTGCGCCACCGGTGACAAGCACGCGCTCTTTTTTCATTCAAAATCCCCTTGAATATTAATTATTATCCCGCAAGCAGTAAGAAATAAATGCGGACCGGCTTTGCCGGTCCGCATTTATTTTACAATCAGACTTTCTGTCTTCGACCAAATGCAAACATTGCAATCGCCAGCATCAGCACAAGCTGAATGATGATGTTTTCGTCACCATTGCCGGTGCAACCACCGCCGCCGCCACCCTTATCTTTTTCTACTGTTTCCGTAGTGTCGACATCCTCATCGCCGTCGACCTGAACTTCATCCTCGTCACCATCGACGTATTCGATTGAAATCTTTACCGTGTCCGGCTGGGATTCTCCACCTGGGAAACCATCGGAAACCACGAGTTGCAGAGTCACTTCACCCAGGTCGAAAGCCGAGAAGGTCGGGTTGGGGCTATCGGGACCCGGATCGAGATCTTCGGCTGAAAGCCCAAGCGTGTTGCCTTCTTCCAATACTTCCCAGGTATAAACGGCGATCTCATGCCCGTCCGGGTCAGAAGAATTACTGCCGTCAAGAGTAACGATGCGTCCGACTTTTACGACCTGATCTTCTCCGGCATCGGCAACCGGCACCTGGTTGTAATCAACGTTCAATTCAACTCTGGCGGCTTCGGAGCACTGCTGATCGTAATTGTCGAAGGCGTTCAGTTGGAATACATATTTACCGCCTTGAATCGGAGTGACTTTGGCAATCGCCTGATCGGAATCGACAATGGTTATATGCGGTCCATCGCCTTCTTCGTCAAGCTGTGTCCAGATGTAGGTTATTGTGTCTTCAGGATCCGGATCCTGTGATGATGATCCATCGAGAAGAACTTCTTCGCCTACAACGCTTTCAAGTTCATCATCTGCCGCAACGCAGAGCGGAGGTGAATTCTGCTGTTCAAGTACGCGGATTGTAATTTCAAGCGGCAGGGAAGGCTGATTACCGTCATCCACCCACAACAGGAAGGTGTAAAGCATGTCGCGTACATCCGGCAGAACAGTGGCTATGGGGTTCTCGTAGCTGATGGTCGGAATCGTTGAATCATAATCGGCAAAGAGTGGAATCGGCGGTCCGGCAATCTGGCTCCAGTGATAGGTCAGAGAATCATCGTCCATATCAAGGCTGCCGGATGCATCCAGTGTAATCGGGAAGCCCGGGCTGATGGGGATTGATCTACTTAGATCATATTCTGCCACTGTAGCTACAGGAACCGTGTCTCCGGCTTTGGAAACAACAACCCATACAGAATCGGGTTTGGAATACAGTTTGGCGTCTTTTACTGTGAGTTCGAAACGGAAGAGGCCAGGCGAGAAACTCAGGAAACTCGGCGAAGCTGAAGTCGGGTTGTCCAGCAGCACCGGGTGGCCGTAAGTCTGTACCCACGAGTAGGTAATGTTCTTGTCGTCCGGGTCTTCTGAGGCTGAGCCGTCGAGAACGACTTCTGCGTAAGCGGTGTATGGTGCATTGCTGTATAATACCATACTCTCAGTTAAATCGGCTCCGGCGTTAGCTATCGGCAGTGCGTCGGCGTCTGTTTCCACATAAACGGTTTTTCTGATGGCGTCGGAAAGAACGCCCAGCGCCGAAACCTGAAGTTCGAAAGTGTAACGTCCCGCCAGTGTCGGAGTAAATATCAGCTTGCTGCGATCTTCCTGTGACGGGAAATAATAAGTCGGTTCAGCCGGTTCGCCCGTGACTGGTACGAACGACCAGGTATAGGTGAGAGTTTCGCCGTTGCGGCTGGAGGATGCCGCGGCGTTTAAGATAACCTGGCTGTCCACCTGAGTAGTGGGGTAATCGGCAATGTATGCGAATGGCGCTGCCTCTGCTATGCTTTTGTTATTGCTTCCGAGGTCGACTACTTCAACGTGCTGATCTGCAACCGTCGAGTCCAGTTCTCCATCACTTACCGTCAATTCGTAATGATAGGAGGCGATATCTTCACCCAGGAATCCCGGAGATGATATGCTGGTGCTGTCCAGTAGATCGTAGGGATCGACCCATGTATAAGTAATCTCATCGCCGTTGTAATCGCCGGACATATTGCCATCGAGCGTAATCCACTCGTTCTGGCTATAGGTTCTGGTGAAACCAACTACCGCGCCGGGGGCGACGTTTTCGATTGTGACAATACAAGTAGCTGGCGGACTGTATACTTCGTTGACCGGGTCGTAGGCCGACAGTTCTATCTGATATGTTCCAGACGTGCCTGTGGTAATACAGGCTGTCGGTGGATCATCTTCGATCGGATTTATCCATAGCTGTTCGGGGCCGCTCTTGAATGTCCAGGTGAATTCGAGATCTTCTTCAAGTGGATTGGAAAGCACTTCTGCTTCGATGCAGATCTTTCCGGGCTGCACGGTCTTATTGGCATAGTCACCGCAACTGAGGATTGGTGTTTCATCGGAAGACTGCACATAAACCGTGGCGGAAAGATTGGTCGGAGACAAACCTGCCTGGTCTTCGACATGAATTTCAAAATCGTGACGTCCCTTCTGGTCCTCAGTTGGAGTCCAGGTGATATGTCCTGATGTTTCCGAAATGGTCATTCCGGCAGGCTCGCCTTCGAGGGAATATTCCGGCTGGTCTCCACAGATGGCATCCGGATCATCAGCGCCTACCACTGCCTCATATTCCGCATTTACTGTGGCAATTGATGGTATTACGGTACTGCTCCAGAATGGGGTATCGTTAGAATTCAGGACGCGAATCCAGAAATCAAGCTGGCCTTCGCCGCCATCCTGGTCACGAACGGTCATTACAACGTGGTGGCGTAAGTCTGATTGTACTCCGCAGGCCACGTCGGTCGAGGCCGGCCGCCATTCGAGTCGTCCGGTAAGCGTGCTGCACAGCATGGTCTGGGGTTTAACCGTACACTCAAATCGCAAATCGGATTTGGGATCACCCGGATCTATTACAGTGGGAATGAAAATGTAGTCTTCGTCCTCGTTGGCGTCTGTGTTGGGCATGGCGTCCGGATCGAAAACCGGCGGCACGTTTTCTACTACGACTTTTACAATCGCCAGATCCGAGGCCTGAGCGTTATTATCGAAAGCCCGCAGTGCCAGATATTTTGTGACCGGGCCGTCAAGCGGTGAGCTGGGGTAGGGGATTCTGACCAGACCATCCGGACAGTCGTCGTTATTGGCACAGGCCAGCACTGTATTTGTTGTACAGTGACCAGCGCCGGTGTTGCAGGTGTCGCTTATCAGATAAGGTACCCAGGGGCTGAAGTTCGCCGGAACGCCCAGATAATTGATATCCCACTGATATTGAGTTACATAATCGCCGGAAGGAATATATGTCTCTTCGGCAGAGAATGTCAGGCTTTCGCCTTCATCGAGATGTATCTCGCAATTGCTGCCGTCGATGCCGCAGATGAAATCTTCGAGGTTGCTGATTTTAGGACTGATGGGGCGGTCTTCAATGACGATGCTTTTCGAAACGATGTCTTTATATCCATCATCATCGGTTATTCGCAACCCAATGGTGACTGTGGTCAGCGCTGACCAGGAAAGTGTCTGGGCTGTCGCCGTGGTTGTGCTTGCATCTACGTTGAAGTTATCCGGGTTGCCGTCGTATTCGAAGTCCCACTCGTAAAGTGTTACGGCATCTGTTCCCGAATGAGACTGGCTGGGGTTGAATAAGCCTTCTTCTCCCTGTCCCAGCGTTGACGGACCAGTTATTACAGCTTCCGGCGGAATATCAAGAACAACAATCGTTTTGTCGGCGTATGAGATTGAAGGAGATCCTGAGGTATGATCTTCGTCGCGCACCTGCAGGCGTACCTTAACCCAGTCCTGCGCGGCTCCATTGTAAAGGTAACTATCGTGCATGGAGTCTTCAGTGAAGGTGTATTTTTTTATCACGCCGTTGTTTGCGGGGACAAGGTCGAAAGTATAGCCGTCGTAGGTGAAATCCCAATAGTAAGCTGCAATATAACCAGGAATGGCACTGGATGTGCTGGCATTGAAAGTGACTTCTTCGCCTTCATATACTTCTAGTGACGGACTTACATTGAAAGCCGCCACCGGCAGTTTGTTTGACGGTTCGGCTAAAGTATAGGCAGTATGCTTTCGTCCGAATTCGTCGGTTACGCGCAACGCTACCGTATATGAGCCGTCATCATCGAAAGACCAGTTGACATCCATGGTTTCCGCATCCGGATCTCCGGTGTCGTTGTCACCAAAAACGCCATCGAAATTGAAGTCCCACTCGTAAGAAATGATGGGTGCATTGCTGGCGATTGAAAGAGCGCCTGAATAGGAGACTGTATCTCCCTCCTGGAATGGCTCAGACGGCGCAGTAATTTTAGCCAGCGGTCCGTCGGGAATGATTTCGACCGGGATGTAATTAATGTTTTTCATCGCAAAAGGTGCATCGTCATCTGTTACACGCACGGCGATGTATCTTTCGCCGATGTCTGCTGTCAAAGGCTGCCAGTTATGATGAGTGCCGTTGTGTTCGCTCGATGCAACGAAGCTGCCTATGTCGTAATCGAAATCCCAGTCATAACCGGTTATCGATCCGTAATGATCG